>SWCH01000882.1_pt1 | contig 24210 bp, 26 predicted proteins | sample 4690051 | NCBI WGS metagenome assembly SWCH01 (sample SAMN10267282, study PRJNA491770) | bioreactor metagenome | isolation source: DHS bioreactor inoculated with | place: Japan: off Shimokita Peninsula | reverse complement strand
TTCAGATTCCATAAGGTTTTCAGGAATTGCGGCACAGTTCAACACAACAAATGGATTTTTCTTGCGAAGACTATTTTGATGAATATATTTTGTCAAAACTTCCTTACCCACACCTGATGGTCCGGATATTAATATGGATGCATCCGTATTTGATACCTTAGATAGCATTTCCATCAATTGCTTCATTTGAGGGCTTTCAGCTACAATGTCAAATTGGGGATCCTTTGGATTTACTATAGAGCCTGTAATTACATGACGATTTAACATACCGGTTTGAATACGCTTGCTTGTTTTTTCAATTGGCTCCTGTGTAAAAAAAATATATTTAATTGAACCATCTGCATTAAAGGTTGGGGTTGCGGTAGTAAAAAAATTATATACTTTATGAAATATGAAATCATTAATTGTTACAATAGTTGTTACAGGTGCTTTTTTCTCTATAACCATATCCCAGACACTAGAAGTCAGATATCCTAGTTCTTTAAACTTTGGAATAGACATACCAATATAGCTATCACGTGATCTGTTAAGAATATTACAATATTCATTATTAACGTACAGATAATTTCCCTTTGCATCCAATACAAAAATAGCAATATCTATATTTTCTAGTATCATATTTAAAAATTCATAATTATAGTCCATAAGATAATCTCCTGTTATTTTGTTATATTAACTAATGTTATCATTTGATTTGCAATATTGCAAGAATTAATTTGCGCTATTGCAAATTTTTGCGATTTTGCAACTAACTTCTTATATAAATATTTGATGAAATCAAATTTAAATTTAAAAAATTATTTATATATAATTTTGTTGTACCTTCAACACTTAAAATAAGCAGGACTTTAAATAAACGGCATATAAAAAGCAAATAAAAATAAAGTGGCATATTAGTTGCTATTAAAATGTGTGTAGAAAAAATTTGTATTTTAAATAGTATATGGAGGTTAATATTATGCGAATTGCTATTTTAGGTTGTGGAGCTATGGGTACTGTTCTAGGTGCATTTTTGACCAAGAACGGATGCCCTGTAGACTTTATCGATAATTATGAAGAGCATGTAAAAGTATTGAACGAAAAAGGTGCTCATATTATTGGCAAGATTGATTTTACGGTTCCTGTCAAAGCTATTACACCTAATCAAATGGAAGGTATTTATGATATTGTCTTTTTGTTTACTAAACAAACTGCTAATGAAGTTATCCTTCCTCAATTGTTACCACATCTAGATGAAAACAGTACTGTATGTACACTTCAGAACGGTGTACCGGAGCCTTTTGTTGCAAAGTATGTTGGCGAAAACCGTACAGTTGGAGGTGCAGTTTTATGGAGCGCAACTTTTTCTGCTCCAGGTGTATCAGAATTGACTCAGGATGTGAGCAACCTTGATCATTTTTTTGATATTGGAGAAGTAAACGGAAAAATTACTGATCGAATTCAGAAGGTTGCTGATATTCTTAGCCTTATGGGTACAACATCAGTGTCGACTAACCTTATGGCTTCAAGGTGGGGAAAGCTGGTTAATAATGCATGTGTAAGCGGTATGTCTGCTGCTTGTGGATGTACATTTGGAGAAGTGATGCAGAATGAAAAAGCTAGAGCTTGCGTGAGCTACTTAGGGCGTGAGGTTAAAATTTGTTGTGAGGCTGAAGGCTATGAATTGCCACCATTAGTTTTAGGTTTATCTCCTGAATCTTTATCTCTTAAAGATCAAGAGCAGTTTAATGAAAATCAGCAAATGTTTATATACATGTATTCTTTTGCTCCAGGTGCTAAGGCGAGTATGCTTCAAGATTTGGAAAAAGGTAAAGTTACAGAAGTTCAAATGATTAACGGTTATGTTTCGGAAACAGGTAAAAAACATGGAATTCCAACTCCTTTTAACGATACAGTTATAAAAATTGTTAAAAAAATCGAGAACAAAGAATTACCATTGTCCATGAGCAATTTGAAATTTTTTAATGATGATTGGTTCAATTATGATATGTATACAGCAAAATAATATAAATTATATTTGTGAGTATAAAAAATAAAAATGACGAGGAGAATTTATTATGAAAGATAAAGTAATAATTTCATGTGCTTTAACAGGTGCATGGCCGCCAAAAGAAAAGAATCCCGCTGTTCCATACACGCCTCAGGAAATAGCCGATGCTGCTTATGCAAGCTGGAAAGCGGGAGCTGCTATTGTACATCTTCATATGAGAGATGATAATGGCAACGGTACTATGGATATAGAAAAATTTAGAGAAAGTGTTCGCTTAATAAGAGAACATAAAGACTGTGATGTAGTTATTAACTGTACATCATCCGGCGGAGCAAATTTAACAGAGGAAGAACGGCTGGCTCATTTTATTGGAATCCCTGAAATTGAAATGGGTTCATGCGATATTGGATCATTTAACTGGGTAGATAGTGGAATATTTGATAACAATCCTGCTTTCTTAAAAAAGTTATGCAATGTTTATGATAAATATAATGTTAAACCGGAAGTTGAAATTTTTGATTATGGTATGCTTGGAAATGCAAAATATTACATTGAAAAAGGATATATCAAGAGCCCTATGTGGTGTCAGCTTGTTCTTGGGGTTTTAGGAGCAATGGATGCGACTGTTGAAAATTTATTATATTTAGCACAGCATCTTCCAAAAGACACTGTATGGTCAGCTTGTGGAATAGGAAAAGCACATCTTCCAATCATGTATGCAGCTTTAGCATTAGGTGGACATTTGCGTGTTGGTCTGGAGGATAACCTATATATGTCTCATGGAGAGAAAGCCACTAATCCATTAATGGTTGAAAGAGCTGTAAGGATAGTCAAGGAATTTGGCAAGCAGCCGGCTACTCCTGCAGAAGCACGTGAAATTCTTGGTATTAAACCATTTGTTTGCTAATATAACAAATTTTATATGTAAGGTATACTATTTAATGTATACCTGCTAATATGTTAAATTTTAGGAGGTAATTATGAATAACAAAAGAGATGCAGTTGTAGTGGCATATGGACGATCACCGCTGGCTAGAGCATTTAAAGGTTCCTTTGCAAACACTCATCCCATAGAATACGGCGCACAGACACTGAAAGGTGTCGTTGCAAAGCTGCCAAATTTTGATTTGAATGTTGTTGACGACATCATTGTAGGGTGTGCCACACCAGAAAGATATACAGGATATAATATAGGTCGTTTAATTGCCCAGCGTGCAGGCTTTCCTGATTCTGTACCAGGCCAGACAGTCAACAGATTTTGTTCATCAGGTCTTCAAACTATAGCCACAGCTGCAAATGCTATTATGGCGGATCAGATGGATGTAATAATAGCCGGCGGAATCGAGATGATGACTGGTATGAATATGTTACATCCTGAAGAATATCAAGATGCGTTGTTAGCTGAACAAATTCCCGGCACATACCTTTCTATGGGATTAACTGCTGAAAATGTTGCTGAACGCTTTGGTATTACACGACATGAAATGGAAGCCATGGCTGTAGAAAGCCATAAGAAGGCAGCAGCTGCCCAAAATGCCGGAAAGTTCGCGGATGAAATTATTCCCATAACAATAGATACTGATAACGGTAAAGTATCCGTGTCTAAAGATGAAGGTATACGTCCAAATACAAAAATTGAGGATCTGGCTTTACTTAAAACACCGTTTAAGGAAGATGGGTTAGTAACTGCTGCAACATCATCTCAGATGACAGACGGTACTGGATTTGTTATATTAATGTCGCGTGAAAAGGCGGAAGAGCTGGGATATACTCCTATTGCAAAATTTGTATCGTTTGCTGTTGGTGGTGTTGCTGCTGATGTAATGGGTTTAGGTCCTATTGTTGCTGTGCCTAAAGTGATGAAGCATGCAGGTTTGTATATGGCTGATATGGATGTAATTGAAATCAACGAAGCATTTGCATCACAAGCGTTGGTTTGTATTCGTGAATTAAAGATGCCTTTGAATAAAGTTAATCCAAATGGCGGAGCTATGGCCCTTGGACATCCACTTGGTGCTACCGGAGCAGTACTCACCTGCAAGGCACTATCTGAACTGAAAAGAACAAACGGAAGATACGCATTAATCACCATGTGCATAGGCGGCGGCATGGGTGCAGCCGGCATTTTTGAAAATCAAGGAGGCATATAATATGATATTTAATAACAGAGTTGCAGTTGTAACAGGTTCAACTCAAGGTATAGGACTTGAAATAGCTAAGAGACTTGCAAAAGAAGGTGTAAAAGTTGTAGTAACCAGCAGAAATATAGATAAAGTAAATGAAGCTGTTGATGAGATAAGAAATGATGGAGGTGAAGCATTTGGTATTAAGTGCAATGTAACCAACAGAGAAGAAGTTAAAACTCTTGGGGAAAATGTTATTGAAAAATACGGCAGTATTGATATATTAGTCAATAATGCAGGAATAACCAGGGATTCATCTTTTAAAAAAATGACTGATGAGCAATGGGATGAAGTGCTTAATTCTGATTTGAAGTCTGTATTTGTTGTTACACAGGAATTAAGCAAATATATGGAATTAAACAAATACGGCAGAATCATAAATATAAGCTCAGTTGTTGGTCTTTCAGGGAACTATGGACAATCCAATTATTCAGCAGCTAAAGCAGGAATAATAGGATTGACTAAAACGTTATCCATGGAATTAGGAAAAAAAGGAATTACTGTTAATGCTATAGCACCAGGTTTCATTGAAACGGCTATGACACAGGAAATTCCTGAAAAAATTAGAACAGAAATTGTTGCAAGCATTCCGGTTGGAAGACCAGGGTCGACTAAAGATGTAGCAGCAGCAGTAGCATTTCTCACATCTGAGGAGGCAGGATTTATAAGTGGAGTTACATTGAGTGTTAATGGTGCAATGTACAGGGCATAGAACTTAGGGCATTAAGTATTGATATCGTAAATCATCATTATATTTTAAATAATTAAAATAGTTTAATAAATTATATTAAAAAATATATAAACAAAAAGGAGAGAATATTATGACATTTGCTATTATTGGACTTTTTTTGGCTGTAATAGTGCTTGCTGTTGGTGCTTACAAAGGATTAGGTGCACTTACATCTACACTACTGGCTTCTTTCGTAGTAATAATTACAAATGGAATGGGTACATGGCAGGGATTTTCAGAATTCTACATGAATGGCTATGTTGGTGCTTATGCCGGGTATTTCTTGTTATTATGCTGTTCAAGCATGTACGCTAATTTTATGAGCGAATCTGGAAGTGCAACATCTATTGGATATCAGTTTATTGACTGGTTTGGCAGGACAAGAGTATTGATTATTTGCTATGCAATCACTTTGGTTCTCACATACGGTGGGGTAAGCATATTTGTTGTTATATATGCTTTGGCACCAATTGCATACACTCTTTTTAGAGAGGCAAATTTGCCGCGTCATTTAATAGTAGCTGCAACAACAGCAGGTTCTGCTACAATTACAATGACTTCTCTTCCAGGAACGCCGGCGCTTACAAATGTTATTCCTACCGAGTTTTTGGGAACAACATTAACTGCTGCTCCAGTTTTTGGAATTGTTGCCTCGATAGCGTTTATTGCAATGACACTGCTATATTTTAAATATGCTGAAAAGAAAGCAAGAGATAATAATGAATGCTGGGTAAATCCTGGAGACTTAAAAGTTGGAGAAAATGAAATTCAAGATCGCAGCATGCTGCCGTCATCAATTAAAGCATTTTTACCAATAATAATACTACTTGCAATCATTTTAGTGGGAAGCAGATTTGAACTTAATTCTACTATGCTTGCTACAGGAGCTATGTTAGCTGGTGCTTTGGTTGTGTATGTTCTTAATTTTAATAAATTCAAAGATAAGAATATTAAGAAGATAGTGTCTTCAGGATTAGAAGGCGGTATTGGTGCTATCGGAGGATTTGCAGGAGTTGTTGCTTTCGGAGCTGTTGTATCAAACTCTCAGGCTTTTAAATCAATAGTGGACTGGGTATTAAGCCTGCAAATGAATCCATATGCGCAGGGTGTTGTTGCCACAGGTGTTGTATCTGCAATAACAGGGTCATCATCAGGAGGATTAAGAATAATGTTTAGTGCATTTACGGACAGCTTTTTAGCTTCTGGTGTGAACCTGGACCTATTACATCGTTTGGTGAGTATAGCAGCGGGTGCGTTAGATACTTTACCGCATTCACCTGGAATATTCCTGACACTTGCAGTACTTGGACTTACTCACAAGGATGCATATAAACATATATTTGTGACAAGCGTAGTGGTTCCAACTATTATTACGATAGCATCCTTAGCGATATTAATCATGTTTTTCTAAAATGCAGAAGTTTATATAACAATGTATTAGATAGTGGAAAATACTGCGATGTATTAAATACATCGCAGTATTAATAATAAGGAAGTTTTTATGGGAGGAAAATATGAACTGGAGTGATAAATATAAACAAAAATTAATGAATGCCGAAGAAGCAGTCAGACTTATTAATTCCGGGGAGAGAGTTTATGTTGGTACTAGTTCTAGTGTAGCATTTGTGTTGATGAAATCGTTGTGGGACAGGCGAAAAGAAATTGAAAATGTTGAGATAACAAGTGCTTTGGTGTTAAAATCAATTCCGTTATATGATGAAGCAGAAGAAAACCCATTTAAATTTGGAACTTTTTTTATGGGAGATAAAGAAAGAAAGGCAAGAAACAATGGATTAAAGCTGAACTTCACATCAGTCCATCTCAGCCAAATTGATATATGGTGTAAAGAAGCTGCGCGACCGGATGTCTGCTTATTTGATGTTTCAGAACCAGATGAGAATGGATATATGTGCTTTGGTTCATCCGGTATTGCACTTCATAAATTCTTGAAAGAAAGTGCAGATAGGGTGATTGTTCAGGTTAACAAACAGACACCATACATTTTTGGACAAAATAACTTGATTCATGTTTCAGAGGTAGATGCAATAGTTGAGGTAGATGATAAACCGGTAACTTTAGCAAATCCACAAATTGATGAAGTAACAAAAACCCTTTCTAATATTATTGTTGACAAGGTTCCAGATGGTGCAACCATCCAGCTTGGACTGGGCTCTTTGTCAACTGCAATAGGATTTGAACTTGTTAACAAGAATGACCTTGGAATCCATTCTGAATTGCTGAGCGAACCTATGATGGAATTAATGATTAATGGGAATGTTACGAACAAGTACAAAGGGTTTATGGATGGAAAAAGTGTTTTTGCGTTTGCTTTTGGATCAACAAAATTGTATCAATATCTGAATCGAAATGAAGAGGTTTATGGTGCAGAATTTCCATTTGTAAATGATCCCAGAACTATTGCAAAAAATAAAAAAATGATTTCAATCAACACTACTATGGCCTTTGATATTTTTGGTCAGGCAGCATCTGATTCATTAGGTTGGAGACAGCAAAGTGCTACAGGTGGACAATTGGATTTTGTGAGAGGCGCCCAGTGGTCAGAAGGTGGCAAATCCATCATTGCAACAACTTCAAGCTTTATAAAGAATGGAAAAAGAATTAGCAAGATAGTTACAGCATTCCCAGAAGGAACAGCAATCACAACTCCTAGATCTGATATTCAATACGTTGCTACCGAGTATGGCTGTGTTAATTTAAAAGTATTGAATATGTCAGACAGGGTAAGAGCAATGATTAATCTTGCTCATCCCGATTTCAGAGATCAACTCACGGAAGATGCTAAAAAATATAATCTTATTTGATTTATATAATGTTCATTTATAGATTATATTAAGTCAATTCAAAAAAATCAAATATTATATAAAAATTATAATTATTAAAAAATTAATAAAAAAATCATAACGTTTTGGGCAGTTAATCGATTTATGTAATAGTAGCTTTAAAAGCAAAGTATATAAATTGTTTATACTGCCTGTTTACATATGCTTTAACTCCATTTGCACAAGAACATGCAGCTAAAAATATGTTTTTATACAATCTGATTGTTACACACCAAATCAATGCCATAAGGCGTTTTGCTACCAGAATAGTTTTTTTGAATAAGGGGATGATTGAAGCTGAAGGAACATCAGACTATATTTTCAATCAATCTGAAAATCATGATTTAAAACATTTTCTGAAACAGGTTTCTTTCGAGGATATTTAACTAAAAAAACGTCCTCTATGATGGAAAGCCGGTACCATATATTTACATAGATTTAAATATATGATATAATTATGTACATTAACCATATCAAGAGGAAAAATATGAAAATTGCGATTATAGGATACAGCGGTTCGGGGAAATCTACTTTGGCATCTCATCTGGGAAGAATGTATAATTGCTCTGTATTATACCTTGACACTATTCAGTTTGAAGCAAACTGGAAAGAGCGGGATGAAGAAGCGGCAGTTAGAATGGTTAAAAATTTTTTGGACAGTAACGATAACTGGGTTATTGACGGAAATTATACGAAATTTTTGAGAGAGCGTAGAATGGAAGAAGCAGACAGGATTATTTATATGTGCTTTTCAAGACTTACATGCTTAATTCAAGCATATCACAGGTATATAAAATATAAAGGTAAAACACGAGAAAGCATGGCAGATGACTGCGATGAGAAACTTGATTTTGAATTTATCAAGTGGATTTTGATTGACGGAAGAGCAAAGGAAAAGGAAGAACAATATGCCGATACAATTCAAAGATACAAGCAAAAGGTTACTATATTGAGAAACCGTAGAGAAACAGCGATGTTTTTAGACAGGCTGAAAGATACACTTGCTTAGATTATAATTTTTTAGTTCTATAATAATAGTTTCTACATAAAAAATAATACAAATAATACTGAAATCTAAATAATTTAGTATTACTTTAGTAAATTTAAGGAGAGTGTAAATGCAGAAAAGACGTAAGTTGTTCTGTGAGATTTCACCACTAACATATAAAATTTCAGTAATAAAGTGTCATATAATTCGTCAGGTGAAAGATATATTCACAGCAAATATTTCAATACATAAAGATTCAAAACTATTACCTTTTACAATATATAAACAAAATTCTCTTATAAGAAGAAAACTTGGAGATGTTGATCCTGTTCTTCAGGATAATAAGGCTGTGAATTTAATGATTGCGGCACCCAAAATATCAGGTGTAATCATACCGCCTGGCAAAAAATTTTCATTTTGGAAGCTTGTTGGTTCATGTTCTGAGAAAAAGGGTTACAAAGAAGGTTTAATGATAAGCAATTCCAGTACAACAAAGGGTATTGGAGGAGGAATGTGCCAGTTCACAAATTTAATACACTGGATGATATTACATACACCAATGCAAATCATTGAGCATCATCATCATGACAACATAGATTTGTTTCCTGACTACGGAAGGCAAGTTCCTTTTGGAACAGGCACTTCAATAGTATATAATTATCTTGATTACAGATTTAAAAATACAACGGACAAAACGTTTCAACTGATAACGTATGCAACCGAAGATTATCTGCATGGAGAAATAAGAGCGGACAAACCGCTTAACTGCAAATATCACATAAAAGCAGAATGTGAATTTTTTTCCAAAGAAAAGGGTCAAATTTACAGAAATAGTGAGATATACAGATATTGCATAGATTTAAAGACAGGCAATCAACTATCAAGGGAGCTCATAAAAACAAATCATGCTAGGGTAATGTATGATATTGGAGATTTAAATGTTATTGACTTTGAAGAATCATCCCATCTGACCTACCCCATTTGTTCCGCAAATGATTAAGAAATTGTGCGTTACTAATAAACATAAAACCTTTATTGCATATAATACTATTAAATATTTTTTATTAGATTAATTGAAAGAAAGGGTTTTTTATATGATTAGTAATATGTATCAACATCAATTATTTGATTATTGTATGAGGAAATATAATAACTTGTGTTATCCGAAAAATATAAATTTAAGTCAATCCAATATGCCGGAAAACACAAATAATACTGGTTTCATAAGATTTAATATTATAAATCAAAGGGGAGAGCCTCCTGTTACTAATGCCACTATAACAATATATGTTACTGATGGTATGCAAAGAGATATTCCGATTATGCATTTGATAACAACTATAAATCCTATAAGAATAGAGTTGCCTATGGCATATGAATTAGGAACTCAAATTGTAGGACCTGAATATAACTTTTCTACCTATAATATAAGGGTAGATGCTTTTGGATACTTTGCGAATGTTGTGTACAATGTACGCTTATTCCCTAATATAACAACTGATTTTGATGTAGTAATGGTTCCAATTGCATCAATTGGGAGTGAAAATACCATTGAGGAAAGAACTAACATCCCCCCTCATCCAAGAGATGAAGTATTATAAATAAAAAAAATAGTATTTATTTTGCTATTAAGAACACCTTTTATTAAATTCTATCAATTTGTTTTTATTGACTGATGATATAATAAATACACAGAGGAAGGTATCATTATGCTTATTGCCAAAAACATAAAATTTTTATGTGTTGTTATAGTAATTTTTTTATCTTTTACAGCGATAATCCTTTACGGCATCAGAAATTCAACTGATAAAGATTTAATATCTGCAATTGAAAATGAAAGTGCAAATAAAATAAGTAACATTGATGAAAAGAAAGAAACTTCAGACGATGAAATTGATTTAATTGACAGAGAAGTAAATGAAATTGCAGATAATGATGAGACAGATGTAACAATAAAAGAAAAAGAATCAGATAAATTTGAAGAATCTGAAGGAACCGTGAATCATGAAAAATCTAAAGAGCTTGAAAATGATATTAGCTCAAATTCAGTGGATGTTATAGGTAATGACTTACCTATTGAACATCCGCCTGAAAATGAGGGAAGTTTTGTTATAATAAACAGTGTAGGGTATGAAAAATTCATATTTAGCAAATATAATGCAAATATTTACGTTGAATCGATTAATAATTATGCAGAAAATTTGAATGACGATATTAAGATATACAGCCTTATTGCACCTACATCAAGCGAATTTAATATGCCCGATGATTATAGAGATTTGAGCGGTTCACAAAAAGAAGGTATTGATTATGCCTATTCAAAGATGGATGATAAAATTATAACGATAGATGCGTACTCTAATATTGAAGCAAATAAGGAAGAATATTTATATTTTAAAACCGATCACCACTGGACAGCTTTAGGTGCGTATAGAGCGTATGAAGCATTTATGAAAACTAAATGCGAAGAAGCAGCGCCTTTAGGAAGCTACAATAAAGTAGATTCTAAAAATAAATATCTCGGTTCTATTTATAATATGACTAAAAACGAAAGATTAGAAAATAATTTAGACGATATATGGTATTATAAACCTTTACTGCCGGTTGAATATTCGTCAATAAACAGAGATGGAACAACATGGGATTCAAGTCAGATAATTTTTCCATCATACTTTGAACATGACAGGAAATATTCCGCTTTCATGGGAGGAGACACTGCCTTTTCTCATATTAAAGTTGATTCAAGCATGGAGAAAAAAATTCTCGTCATTAAAGATTCCTACGGAAATGCTTTTATACCGTTTCTTCTGCCTCATTACAGTGACATTCTTGTGGCAGATCCACGCTATTTTACAAATAACATCTATGATGCCATACAAGATAATAAAATTGATGAAGTACTTATAATAAATTATGCAACCGTTTTGCAATTACCGGTGTATTCCCAAATGCTAGGTGATATGGGAGCTGCCGGTACTACCAGTGAAACAGCTATTAAGGGTACTGTAAGCGAGTCACCATTCTAACAAAAAACTGATAAATTACTTGATTTATAATCAAGTTAAATGAAGCAGGACAACTCCGTCTCCGTGACATTTTGAGGAAGCTGCTTGAAGTAAAGTAAAGATATTGACAATATGAGATGGTGGTGCTATCATATAGAGGCAAGTAATTGAATAGTTAGTAGTATTAGGAAAGGGAATCAGGTGAAAATCCTGAGCGATACGGTCACTGTAATCAGGGAGTGACGCCCGGTATGCCATTGCATATATATGTGAGAAGGCGGGCGAAACAAAGAACTGAAAGTCAGGAAACCTGCCTAATATGACATTAGATATTTCTTCCGGTTAAAGTAATTATCTATAATGACTCTGTCATTTTATTAGGTCTGCTTTTTTTGGAAGCAGACTTTTTTGTTGCTGTGAGAGAACTTTATCTATACTTTCCATATCTGTTACTTAATGCAAAATTATAACTAACGAGAGGTGTATTATGAAAAAATTATTGACTGCAATATTGTGTATATTGCTTGTAATGTCTTTGGTTGCTTGCGATTCAGAGAAAGAGGTTACGGAGGGAAACCAGCCTGAAAGTGAAAAACCCGCAGAACCCGTAGAACCTTCAGACCATTACCCTGTAACGGTTACAACTTATAATTATGAAGGTGATGAAATTACAACTACTTACGAAAAGATGCCGGAAAAAGTTTTGGCAGTATACCAGGGTTCTATCGAAACAATGCTTAAACTGGGACTTGCTGACAATATTGTTGCTGCGGCAGGCTTAGATAATGAAGTATCTGATGACCTTAAGGCTGATTTTGAAAAATTAAAATACCTTGATGTCTTTACTCCGTCAAAAGAGGATGTTGTAATGCTTGAACCTGACATGATATTAAGCTGGGGATCGCTGTTTAGTGATAAGAATTTAGGAAATGTGGATTATTGGATTGAAAAGGGATGCAACACATACATAAACAGCAATACCAGAAGAGGAACTCACGGCCGTACCCTTGAAAATGAATATACTGATATTTTTAATCTTGGGAAAATATTTAATGTGGAAGATAAAGCGGAAGCAATTGTAAATGAAATGAAAGGTGAAATTAATAATGTTATAAGCAATACAGAGGAAAATGCAGAGAAGAAAAAGGTTTTAGTTATTGAGCCCATAAGCGGAAAAATTACGAACTACGGTGCCGATTCTTTAGGTGGCAATATGGTTGAATCTCTGGGAGCCGAGCTAATTGTTCCCGGGGGAAGTGATATTGGAAAGGAAGATATTGTTACTGCAAATCCGGATGTAATTTTTGTTGTCTATATGGCTTACAGCGGAGAAGACGGAGAAGATGTAAAGCAGTCACAGCTTGATTTGATTTTGAAGGATGAGGCATTTGCAAGCCTTAAAGCAGTTCAGGAAGGAAAGGTGTACCCTATTATGCTGGGAGATATGTATGCAAGCGGCATACGCACAATGGATGGCATCTCCAATTTTGCAAGAGGTATTTATCCTGAATTGTATTAGGTGTAAATTAGATGAAGGAAAAAGAAACATCTATTAAAGAAACATCCGTTTACATTGCAGTATGCATATTTTTAGTTGCGGCTCTGGTCTTGTCCATATTGACTGCTGTGACTATAGGCAGCGCAAATATATCTGTGGCGGATGTTTACAAAGTAATAGGTTATGAGGTGTTTGGTATAGATAAATTTATGGCGTTTGGAAAAGGTGCCGTACATGATGTAGTTTGGGTTATCCGTCTTCCTCGAATTATTTTGGCGGTTGTGGCAGGTATGGGACTGTCTGTATGCGGAGTTGTAATGCAGGCAATAGTAAAAAACCCTTTGGCTGACCCATATATTCTCGGAATTTCGTCAGGGGCATCACTGGGAGCAACACTGGCGGTTCTGGTAGGAGTTGGAGCGGTTTTTGGAAGCAATTCTATAGGAATTATGGCGTTTTTAGGTGCTTTGGCTGCAGCAGCAGGTGTTATAATTCTGGCAAATGTCAAAGGACGTGCGGATTCTGTTAAGTTAATACTGGCAGGTATGGCTTTAAGCTCAGTATGTTCGGCTTTTTCAAGCTTTGTCATATATGTTGCCAAAGACAAGTCAGGTATACAAACTATAACATACTGGATGATGGGTAGTTTGGCAGGGGCTAAGTGGAATGTCAATGCTTTTATACTGCCCATTGTATTAGGAGGAACTATTTTCTTTATATCCCAATACCGAACATTGAATTTAATGTTGCTTGGAGATGAAGTGTCAATAACCTTAGGTAAAGATTTACGTAAGTTTCGCCATGCATATCTTGTTGTTGTTTCCTTGATTGTGGGATTTGTGGTGTACAGTTCAGGAATGATTGGCTTTGTTGGACTGATTATTCCACATATGGTACGAATGATTTTTGGTACTGACCATAGAAAGCTTATACCTTTGTCTTCGCTGACAGGTTCAATTTTTCTCATATGGTGTGATGTGCTTTGCAGAATTATTATTCCTGGTACGGAAATGCCCATAGGTATTCTGGTTTCAATGATCGGAGCACCATGCTTTATTTACCTTATGATAAAGAGGACATATAGATTTGGAGGTGCAAGGTAATGGAGATATTTGCGGACAAAGTTGGGATAACTCTGGGAAATAACAGGATACTGGAGAATATTTCTCTCCATGTCAGAAATAAGGAATTTGTTGGGATTATCGGACCTAACGGCAGCGGTAAATCAACATTTTTAAAAAATATTTACCGTGTGCTTAAACCAGATGCAGGTGTAATTTCGTTGGATTCAATACCTTTGAATAAAATGAGTATTCGTGATTCAGCGCTTAAAATTGGTGTAGTGTCTCAGCATAATTATTACAACTTTGATTTTTGTGTTGAGGAAGTTGTACTTATGGGACGTTCACCACACAAGCGTGCCATGGAAAGAGATAATCCCGAGGATTATAAAATAGTGAGAGAAGCTTTAAGAACAGTTGGAATGGAAGAATTTTCAAGAAGGAGTTTTTCAACACTGTCAGGCGGTGAGCAGCAGAGGGTTATATTAGCTAGGGCTCTGGCACAAAAGACTCAGTGTCTGATTTTGGACGAGCCGACAAACCATTTGGATATTAAATATCAGCTGCAGTTGATGAGCATAGTAAAAGGACTGAATCTTACAGTTGTTTCGGCAATTCACGACTTAAATATTGCCTCAATGTTTTGTGACAAGCTTTATGTTATGCGTAATGGAAGGATAGCAGTCTATGGATTACCAAGAGAAGTTCTTACGAAAAAAATTATAAAGGAAATTTATGAAATTGATGCGGAGATTATTGACGATTCAAAAGGTCAAATGCATATTTTGTACAGTGCACAGGGAGATGGGATATGACAAATATTGCGATATTAACATGCTTAGATGCAACAAAGGTATGTACAGGAGCAGGGTGTCTGGAAGCTTTTTTTAAAAGGGTGGGTGCTTTTAAGAATTATGACGATGAATTAACTCTTAAAGCTTTTTGGCATTGCAACGGTTGCGGACAGCCTTCATGCTATTGTGACGGACTGAAAGAAAAAATTGAACGTCTGGAAAAAATGCATGTTACACATGTACATGTAGGCATCTGTGCTTTTGGAGAAAAATATCAGTGCAAAACTATGGAAGAAATTATAGATATTCTAAAAGATAGAGGTTTTCATGTAGTTTTCGGAACTCATGAATAATATGAAAAGAGAACGTCATACTGCTCAAAAAAGATAATAAAATTATATATAAAACATGACAAAACCATTGAATATTCAATGGTTTTGTTGCGCAATAAGTGTTATTGCAGATAGGTTATTATCACATATTATTTTTTATCAATTATTTGAAGAAATTGAGGAAGCAAATAAGATTATTGACATGCGAGAACATATGTGGTATAAATTACCAAAGGGGCAATTCGAGTTCCAAGACAGTGAATTACCATGCTTTAATGCATATCTAAAAGATAGGAAAAAACATAAAGAAATTTAAAAGGCTTTATATACCTTCATTGTTTGCTCCATATTTATTTGCTTTGTTCGGAAAAGAATCTGAAAATAAAATTAAAGATAGATTGAACTAATATAAAATCTCACGTATGATAACTATGACATGGTTAGGAGGTATTTGTGATGAAAGATAATTTCATAATGATGAAAGTGCTATGCACTCTGACATGTTTATTCATGATGAGTGTTCCAGAATACAGCGGTACCAGTCAAAAAAACTTTTACAGAGCGGTGGAAGAAATTAATGAACAGCATGCGCTTGAAATCGCTCATGTACAAGATGTGGACATCAAGGCATATACACCTGAGATGAAGGAGTTTGAAGTAGGATTTACCGCGGCAGAGCTTGATAGTATGACGGATTACGGCAAATATAAAGGCGCTGCAACCCGCCTTACTTATGAAGAGGCGGCAGAAGATGTAAATCTTGTCTTTAAGGTTTTGAAAAACTGCTATGGTGCATATTTTTATTTTGGAGGAGATATAGCATTTGAAAAAGCAAAAAAGCAGATACTCTTGGACTGTGCGATTGACGGAGAAAATTTAACTGTTGGTATTTTGCGGGAATCTCTTAAAAGAAATCTAGGCTTTGTGAAGGATGGTCACTTTTTAATTGACAACGAATCTATTTTAGAAAAAGCCGTGTATTATTCAAATGAAGAAACGGTTTTTCTTAAGGATGAAAAGGGATACTACACAGAACAAGATGAGAAAAGAAATTATGTGTCTTTGGTTGATGGAAGTGATGCAGTTGAAAAGTACATGAAACGTTCCATAAATGACAAAGGCATGCTTATTTATAGGCTGGGCATACTTTCTACGAATGAAATAGAAACGGTGGAGGTTGTGTTTGAGAATAGGATTGAAAAATTTGTACTGTTGCCGCCTTGCGCAATAAGGACAATGTGATTTTTGTTGGAACTAACAGTGGGGGAGGATTGATGAGCGACAATTCAATTAAAATTGTTCTCCCTAATTCAAAAATTAACATTCAGTGCGGCTCCGGCTTAGGGTTTTACTATGACGAGACCGTTTTTACCGAAGAAATCGGATTTTTCCCCGATATCTGGATGAGTGCCAATGCAATGAAATATACGTTGAATCTTATTTCATATTATGGATTATAACTTAGAGGATCAAATAAAATTCGTAAACGAAAATAAATATAAATGCAACAAAACTATTAAATTTTAATAGTTTTGTTGCATAATAATGGGTTAACAGTATAGTTAGCATATCAACATTTTAAGTACCTTATTGTGTATAAATTAAATTGATGTCCAGCCTCCATCTACAGCAAGATATTGTCCTGTTGTAAAGCTTGAAGCATCTGAAGCAAAATATACTACAGCTCCATCAAGTTCTCCTTTTTTACCTACTCTTCCCATTGGACAATAAGCCTTTAATACTGACTCAAATGATGGGTCGGATACAATTTCCGATGTCATCTCGCTCTCAAAATATGAAGGTCCGATTGTATTGACTGTAATGTTGTATTTAGCCCACTCAACAGCCAGAGCCTTGCTCATTGCCATAACTCCGCCCTTTGCTGTCATGTATGCTGATACCGGAAAGGCATTCATTGCAACCGTGCTGTGAATTGAACCTATGTTTATTATTTTGCCGTATTTCTGATCTATCATTACCTTTCCAACTTCTCTTGCAACGAAGTAGACAGCATTAAGATTTAGTCCGATTAATTTATTCCATTGTTCATCGGTTTGAAGCTCAGCAGGCTCAGCAAATCCTATTCCGGCATTATTAACAAGTATATCAATTCTTCCAAAATGTTCCTTAATTTTCGCAACAGCGTTTTTTACCTGCTCCACATCTGTTACATCACATTGAACGGGAAGCACTTTAACTCCGAGTTTCTCCAGTTCAGGCTTCAAATCATTCAGCCTTTCCACTCTTCTTGCAACTATAGCAACATTTGCACCTTCACGTGCAAGTGCTGTTGAAAATTGTACTCCTAATCCTGACGAAGCTCCTGTTACAAGAGCGACCTTTCCTTTTAAACTAAATAAATCTGACATGTTTAAATCTCCTTTCTCATTAATATCTAATATCCAAAATTTATTAATAGATATAAAACTATTATACCCTAATATAGCGTGTTAAACTTTTTTTTTCAAAAAAATATCTGACTACGTTAATTAGGGGGGAGGAATCTATCTGTGACCCTCATAATCTAAGGTACGTCTGGGTACAGGGATACAGTCAATTTAAAAAATGCTTAACATAGTAACGACTTTAATAAAATAAGATAAATGCGTTTATTATATTTCGTAAAATTCCGGTTTTTCATCAAAGAAAAAAACTCCAACTCCGCCTATTCCCAGATGTGAGCCTAATACTGCTCCAATTTCAAAAATTGTAATTCTGCATCCTTCAACAGCATCTTTGATTTTTTTCTGTACATTTAATGCAGCATCAATGTCGCCGACATAGCTGATTCCTATTATTTGATTTGAAAATCTTGAGGTTTTTTCATGTACATCTTTTATCAATGTATGAATTGTTTTCTTGCTTCCATGTATCATTTTAGAAAGCACTATTTTGCCGTCTTTAACAGTCAAATAAGGCTTTATGTTTAATGCATTACCTACATATCCTAGCGTCTTGCTTATTCTTCCTCCTTTTGACAACCATTCCAAATCAGAAATAGTAAAATAATAGTTTATATGTTCAACCATGAATTGAATATGTTTTATTATCGTTTCAAAAGGAAGTTTTCTTTCAATCATTTTAAGCACCTGAAGAGCGATTAAGCCTGTACCTCCGGCGCCACCTCGTGAATCAATTACTTCCATTTTGAGCTGTGGATATTTTTCTTTATATGTATCGATTATTTTTTTTGCAAAGTCGTACGTTCCTGACATTTTGGACGAAAAAGACAGATATATAAAATCATTATTATTTGAAATGCACTTTTCGATTACCTCTGAAACAGATTCAAAAGAGACTTGAGATGTCTTAGGAATCTTTCCTTCTCTCATATATTTACAAACGGCTTTTATATCAATATCAACTCCGTCTAAATATGATGTCTCATCTATAGTGATACCCAGAGGAATTACTTCAATTTCATAGTTATCCGTAATCAGCTCATTTATGTCACATGTACTGTCAACTATCAGTTTTATCATTTTAACACACTCCTTAAATATATTTGTCAGACAAAAAAGATATATAATATTATACACCTTAATAATAAAAATTACATTAATATTTGGAAAATTTTATATTAATTTTAAAATTATAACCAACTAACAAGCAACAAAAAATGATTTAAACAATGGTATAACAGTAATAGTCTAAATGCATTTTATTGAAAAATTTGCTGATATAAAGTATAATAAGCAAAATAAAACTATTTTGATTTGATAAAATTACAAAGGAGAACAACATGAACAAGTATGATGAACGAGATATTATGTTTGCCAGAATGAACTATAAGGAAGGCAGTGAAAATTACAAAGATTATTATGATAGATGCCAGCATTTGAAGGAAACTGATGATGCATTAAGAAGTCTTCCAGAAATGGGAGCTGAGGGCTCTGCTATGTATAATAATATTAATTCTCCTATTGTAGATGCTACATTTAAATATTTAAGCGACATAAGAAAATTAAGCGAAGGAAGACCTGCTGAAAATAAAATAGAAACAGATCCTGCTGCTATGTCTGAAAAAATCAAGGGATTGGCAAGACTGTACAATGCAAAGTTGGTTGGAATAACAGAGATGAAAGATTATCATTATTATTCTCACAGGGGCAGACATGAGGAAAACTATGGTGAGGAAGTAAGCAACAAACATAAATATGGAATTGTATTTGCCGTTCCAATGGACATAGAAATGATTATGAGAGCTCCCAAGCTTTCGGAGGCAATCGGAGTTGTAAAGGGATATGTGGAAGCGGCTACTATCGGCATGATTTTATCCTATTACATCAGGGAGCTGGGCTATGATGCCAGAAATCACATGGACGGTAACTACCTGGTAGTTGCGCCGTTGGTGGCCATGGATGCCGGCTTAGGCGAATTTGGCAGAAATGGGCTTATTATAACCAAAGAATATGGAGCGTGCATAAGACTTGGAGTTGTTACTACTGACATGCCGCTTATAACAGACGAAAGACAGGATTTTGGAGTCAAAGAATTCTGTACTGATTGCGGCAGATGTGTAAGGACATGTCCCGGCAAAGCCATATCCAAGACTGATATGGAGGAAAAGGATGGTGTTTTAAGATGGAAAATAAATGCTGAAGAATGCTACAGAAGATGGAGATGCTTAGGGACCGATTGTGCCATATGTATTGCAAACTGTCCGTTTACCTATGGTATACCAAAAGATTTAATACCTAATATTAAAACATCTAAGGAAACTAGGGACAGCATATTGAAGGAATTTGAAGAAAAGTACGGTATCAGACCGATTATAAGGGAGGATGCCGAATGGCTCAAATCGTAGCATTGGTATTAAAATAATTTGTACGATTGTTATAATTAATTTAATAGAGAAAATTAGTTATTTGAAAATAGGTAGTGAAAAGCACATATAATGTAAGAATTATAAATATCATAAATATATGGATTATATTTATTTAGAAAATTGGGATTTACAAGAGAAGTTGTTAAAAAACAATATAGAATAAATAATAAACTTTACTGGAGGAGATAATGAAGACTTTACTGTTTATTTTAGTAGGAATACTAGGATTTGTCCTGTTATCGGTAGGACACGGAAAAAATATTTTCATAATTAAACTTTTGGGAATATTTATTACTATTATATTTTTTATTATGTTACTTTCAATCATTTTATAATATAAGTTAACGAATTATAGTGACTATTCTATAACTGTGACAAATAAATCAAGAGAGGTATAAATTTATGAAAGCTTTAATTATTTATTATTCAATGTATAATGGACATACAAAAATAATAGCACAATCAATGGCAGAAGTTATTGGAGCAGAATTAATTAATGCTGAAGAGTTAAATGACATTGATGCATTAAAATATGACTTAATTGGTTTTGGCTCAGGTGTATATAATCAGTCAATGCATCCGGTTCTTTCAGAAATTATTGAAAAGATAAATTTAAAAGATAAGAATGTATTTGTGTTTTCAACCAGCGCCGCAGGAATTGAAATGTATAATAAAAATGTAATTAGTTTACTATCAGCCAAAGGTGCTGTTTTAAATGGAAGCTTTGCATGCAAGGGTTATTATAGTAATAATCTTTTGAAAATAATAGGCGGAATTAACAAAGGCCGCCCAAATGATAATGATATTAAAAATGCAAATGATTTTGCTAAAAAAATATATCATAACTGATTATGTAATTAAAACAGTCTCACTAGAGGCTGTTTTTTAAATTACATGTTAATCTTTCATAAGTTTCAAATTATATTTTTTCATGGTATAATATAAATAAGAGCTTCTTTAGAATATATAATAAAGTTAAAAAATTTAATAATTTGTTAATAATTAGTTTATAGTTATTCAAGATTAACATTGTATTATATAATCATACTACAAAAATGCTTAAGCTTATGATAGTAAATTATGTAACAGGAGGTTAATAAATGAAATTTAGCAAAAAAACAACTACACTATGCGCTTTTGTCCTTGGGGTTACAATTTTAGCTGCGTCGGCTTTTGCAGATACTATGCTTGGTTCGGGATTTAACAGCTTGAAAAACTCTATGAAGACAACAATGACAAAATTGACCAGTGATGTTGATAACTTCAGTGCTAATATAATTGTATCTGCTAAAATTGATGATCAAGTTATTTCAGAATCAACTAATAATATAAAATTAGATATTGTAAATCAAGCTAAAGAAACAAGTGAAATGACAGTTAAACAAGGGGAAACAAGTGAATATTACAGGTACAGTGACGAGAATCAGACGATATATAAAAACACTGCTGATGATTCATATAATGTTTATGAAAAACAAAAGTATAATAATAGCAACAATAAAATAATTGAAAACTTTTTTGAAGATGAACAGGTTGAAGATGCAGAAAAGATTCTTGACGCATTTGTAGGTAGTTTACAAGATGTTATTCATGTTGAGGAATCAGGTGGCAAAAAAATGTACACAGGCAATTTATCAGGAACACAAATTCCTCCGCTTGTGAATTCTATATCGTCTTTCGTCTTCAAATATTCTGTACTTAGCAAAAGTCATGCTGATAGGTTGGAAGTTCCATATCCTAAATCAAATATTTATCTTTTAAATGCATCAGGCAAGGCAATTGAAAATGAAGAGGGGCTTATAGAAAGCGGTATTTTTACCGCAAGTATATCTGCACAAGATAGTAAAGGCATTGAACACATTTATTCTTTGGATTTTTCAATTGATGTAAAAGATGTTAACAATACAGTTGTTGCAGCTCCAAATTTAGATGGTCAAAAGGTCAATTATATCAAAGAAGAATATGGGCTTGACAGTAAATATGTGGGAAAATACAAAAACGATATTGTCATAGAAGAAGGAAATTCTTTTGAAAAAGTTGGAGAAAGATTTGTAGAAATAACTTCTGTTGAAAATGGCAATATAAAAGGCAAATATTATGAAATTTATAATGATGATTATGAAGCCGATAGTGTAAGAAACTTTGATTTTTATTCAAATTATGATGAAACACCAGCACGTTTAACAATAATACACTATACAAATGCCATAGGGGAAGATGAAAAGGGAATTATCCAACAAAGCTCTGTACAAAATATTAGAGTATTATTTAATGCTGACATAGATATAGAAGAAGATGGCAGTGGATATTCCTATTCAAACACAGATTTTGAAAAAGCATTTGATGATAACTTTGTTAGAATATTTGAGTAAATAAAAAGCTCGAGGGTATAAAAGTTTTTACTTTTATGCCCTAAGGCTATTTTCATGACCTAACCCCGTTTTTTCGACCGTTAGGGAGTAAACAAATTGGAGATGAAGTATGCTGAAGGAGGAGCAGTATTGGATAAAGCAATTGTAATTGAAAATCTATCAAAAATGTATAAAAACAGCCGTGGAATACAAGACATTAATTTAGAAATTGAACAGGGCGAAGTATTCGGTTTTTTAGGACCCAATGGAGCAGGAAAAACTACTACAATGAAGATTATGGTAGGTCTTATGAAAGCTGATAAAGGCGATGTTAAAATAAATGGTTTCAGTGTAATAAATAACTATGAAAAAGCAATGAATGATGTTGGATGCATTATAGAGAGCGTAACCCCCTTTTCTTATTTAACAGCATTTGAAAATATGCAGTTGTCCGGACGATTTAATGAGGAAGTTAATAAAACACAAATTGATAAGTGCCTAGAGATTACAGGAATTATAAAATATAAGAATGAAAAGATAAAAAACTATTCTTTAGGGATGAAACAAAGACTTGGTATCGCCATGTCGATTTTGTCCAATCCTAAAATCATAATTTTGGATGAACCTTTTAATGGCTTAGATGTTGAAGGAATGGTGGAAATGAGAAAATTAATAATAAGCCTATCAAAGGAGAATAAAACAACATTTTTTATATCAAGCCATTTAATACATGATATAGAGCTTGTCTGTGATAAAGTTGGAATTTTGTATAATGGAAAGATTGTAAACGTTGATAGAACTCATAATATTCTAAAAAATTATTCTTCTTTAGAAAACTATTATTTAAGCGAGGTTGATTTAAATGCAGACTATTAAAGCAGTTTATATAAATGAAATATTTAAAATTTCAAAAAAGAAAAAAATAACTGCAGCATTGATATTTTCGTTGCTATCTGTCATGGTAGCAGCAATTGCGGAATATTGCTTAAACAACTTTGCAGGCATACGTGTAACAGGAAACTCAGAATTTTCAATTATGATTCTGACGATTTTAAGCTACACGCTTTTTCCGCTTTTTACTGCATTTATTTGTATAGATATGTTTGCTGGTGAATTTGCTGATCATACAATTAAATTTACTCTTACAGGACCTGCATCAAGGGTTAAAGTATTTTTAGGGAAAATTCTTGCAATTGCCACCTTTGTAATTTGTAATCTTATTTTTGTAATGACTATTTCGGTTGCTGCTTCTTTATTTATAAACAGCGGCATACCAAATCTATTAAAAATATTAATATCTTACATAATGACATTCTTGCCGATTTTTATCTTTGCATTGGTAGTTGTTTTTATTTCTAATATTACAAAGGGAACAACAAGTGCTTTCATGCTTTCTATTTTTGTGTTTTTAGTATTTGTTGGGTTAAACTTAATTTTCCCACAAATCAGAAGCTTCTTGTTTACATCTTCTTTTGACTGGTACAGATTGATTTTAGGAAGTTATATAAATTACAGCAAGATTTTAAGAATATTTCTAATTTTGCTTGGTTATGGTATAATGTTATTTGCTGCAGGTTATTACCTGTTTGAAAAAAAAGATATTTAGGGTT
>SWCH01000460.1_pt1 | contig 25385 bp, 25 predicted proteins | sample 4690051 | NCBI WGS metagenome assembly SWCH01 (sample SAMN10267282, study PRJNA491770) | bioreactor metagenome | isolation source: DHS bioreactor inoculated with | place: Japan: off Shimokita Peninsula | reverse complement strand
TCCAACATACCTTTTTCTATACCTTTTTCTATACCTTTTTCTATACCCTTTTCCATACCCTCTTTAATAAGTTGCTCTGCTATAGTCATAATCTCCTCGCTCCTTTCTAAAGAGATATTCTTTACTACATCATATACATCTGTTATGTTAAGATCCTTCCTTGCATTCATAATGTATCTTACAAAGGTTTCAAAATAATCTATACCTTTTTCTTGATGATCTAATTCTTCTAAAGTAATTATAGCCTCTCTTAATGTATCTATAAATTCTTCAAGATCTTCCTTAAAGATAGATCTTAATATTTCTAAGAAAACTCTTAACTTTGCACTTCCTTTGATTTCTTCATCTCCATAAGGGGATAGATCATATAATATATATTCGTAGTCTGGTATATACGTCTTTGTGGTATCTGGCATATTTTCCATGTTTTCTATCATATCACCTAATCTTTTAGATACATTCCATTTTGTTTCTCCATGGTAAATAACTAGAGGTATAATTATAGGTAATTTAGATATTTTTTCTTTGTTCATCTTCTGGTCCCAAATTTTTATCATGTATTTTAATAGCTGTAAAGATATTCTACTAGATAAATAGCTTTTATGTTCAAATAAAAAGTAAATATAACCCTCTTTCCCGCTAATATTTGTCTTAAATAGTATGTCAGAAAAAGACTCTTCTAATTCTTTTTCTATATAGCTATCCTTTTGTGGTATTAGGCTTTTTAGGTCAATTATAGATAGTAATTCCTTAGGTAGATAGTTTTCCATAAAATCCCTTGTAGTTTCTATATCGCTTAGGGTTTCTTTAAAAAATTTATCATGAGGTTTATTTATAATACCCATATCCACTACCTCTCTATCATAGCTTCTTATATTTTTATTATATCATAGGATAATTTTTCTTTCTATATATCCTGAAAGTCTTTTGATTAAACTTCATAAGGCTCACCTTGCCCATTTCATATCCTTTGGGAATATAAGAAGCTCTACTATTAGAAAACTTGAACTATTCTTAGATATAACAAAGTGGGACAATTCACCTGTCCCCTTGTCCCATGTAGTGCATGGGTCAAACCCTACGATTTGTAGTGTGGGACCCATGTGTCCCTCATGGCACGAAAATAGTATTTACGATACGCCATGGGCTGGCATGAAAACCGATCCCCTTTTTTGTTAAATATATTGAATGTTAAAGCATTAAACCAGTTGTAGGGGCGACCTGTGGTCGCCAGGTTGAATGCCAAAACCAAAGCGACCGCAGGTCGCCCCTACTTATCGTTTACCTGCCTTTTCCCTCTCAAACACCAAACCTTCTAAATTATCATACTCACTGATACTTATACTCTCTGCTTCTAGTAATTCCATAATTCTAATAAGTATAATAGTACCTGCTGTTATTATATCTGCTCTTTTAGGTTGTAGACCTTTTATTTTCTTTCTATCCTCTAAGCCTTTAGAAATAAATTTTTTTAATATTTCTCTAATCGTATCTACTTTCAGAGAGTGATTATGTATTTTATCTTTATCATAAGTTGTCATAACTTGATCTATAGCAGCTAAAGTGGTAGCAGTTCCTCCAATACCGATAACCCTTTCAACAGAAAACTTTTTGATTTTTCTAAGCTCTGGTTCTAATATTGTATCTATAAATTTAACAATATTATTAATTTCTTCCTCATATACCTTATCATTTTCAATGAATTTTTCTGTCATTCTTACTGCACCTATATCTAAGCTCACCATATATTTTATTCCATCTTTATTACCTATAATTAACTCTGTACTTCCCCCTCCAATATCTACTACCATAATATCGCCTTGAACGTTGTTTAACCCTGCTAGTACACCTTTAAACCCTAGCTCAGCCTCTCTTTCTCCAGCTATTACCTCTATATCCATATCAAGTTGAGCTTTTACCTTATCTATGAGTATATGTCTATTCTTAGCATCACGTACTGCACTAGTTCCAATAACAGGTACTGAAACTAGTCCTTCCTTTTCAATTAGTAACTTAAACTTTTTTAAAGACTCAATAGTCCTATCTATGGCTTTGGGAGAAATCCCCCCTGTTTTATCTGTATTTTGCCCTATTCGAACAGTCTCAAGGGTTTTAGTACTATTAACTATCTTACTATCAACAAGTTCAGCTATAAGCAGCCTTATAGAATTTGTTCCCATATCTATAGCACCATGTTTCATGCTTTCATCCTCCAAAAAATCTAGAAATTTTTAAATTATAAAAGCCAAGACGCTGTCTTGGCTGTGTATTATCTGACCATTTCTTTTTTTGTACTAAAACCATTACCTCTTCTTGAATCCTTCATATGTTTTTTAATTTCTTGCTGTCTTTCGTCACTATCTTTAAGGAATTTGCTTAGCTTATCTTCAAAGCTTAACCCTACCTCAGCATTTTTCTTTTGCCAATCTATTTGAACTGGTTGATTGACTTTTTTAGGAGGGGCAGGTTTTGCCTTCCTAATAGAAAGACTTACTTTACCATTTCCATCAATAGATATAATTTTCACTTTTACTTTTTGTTGTTCTTTTAAATACGTACTTATGTCCTTTACATAATCATCAGCAACCTCAGAGATATGACACAACCCTGTTTTACCTTCTGCAAGTTGAATAAAAGCACCAAATTTGGTGATTCCTGTTACAGTGCCTTCAACTACCTTTCCTATTTCAACGGGCATAAATGTACTCTTCCTCCTTTTGTTCTTTCCATTTTACAATTACTTATTATAGTTTATAAAAATATTTTTGTCAATAATCTTTGTATTTTACCTTAATCTTGGTATTTTGCCTTTTCTTGGTCTATATATATTATTTCATTGGGCTTAACCATTTTTAGTCTTTCTCTAGCAACCTTTTCAATATATGTGGGGTCATCTAAAATGTTTTTTTCATGAATTAAAGATTCTTCTTCTTCTTTAAGCTCTTGAACCTGCTTTTTATAAACTGCTTGCTCTTTTTCCATGTCCTGTAATCTTATCTGCTGATTTATAAACGTCCAGCTTACATAAAGAACTATTCCAACTAAAATTAAATATGTGGGGTTTGTCCTTTTTTTTCTTTTCCTTGGTTTATTTTCCATTATCCTCTTCCTTTTGACTATGTATTTCCTTATATAGATATTCTATGTAGCCTTGCTTTTTCCTCCTATTTTTTTCTAATGATTAACTTAATATCCTTTTTCATTTCTTTAATCCACGTTTCTGGCAATTTCTTAAGTCTCTTGAACTTTAAATATCCTGGGCGAAGTTTTTTTATTATCCAACGCACTGGTACTTTTAAAAACATGATTAGCTTCTTAATTGGAAACATAATGATATTGTAGATTTTATAGACTGTTTTTTTTATCAATCTCATTATTATAACTATACTTCTTACAACATACGGACTTAAAATCCAAATATACATTGTAGCCCCTATACCAAATCCTAAAAAGGTATAAAATCTCAACTGTCCATCATTACTAAAAAGCAGAACAAAAAAAGCTGTAATAGCTATTATGATCCAAAATATAAGATCTTCCACAATCGTTGCTATTTTTTTAGGTCTAAATATACCTCTTATAATCCTATATAAATCATATATTAGACCAATCAAAATACCTCCATAAATAGTAGCTAAGAAAATATATAATTCTTCAGAAATAGTCGTAATCAAAAGATCACCCCAATGGAATTATTTGAACTCTAAAAAAATAACCGCTGCTGCGGTTACTTGAACATTTTTCCCAAAAATCCAGATCCCTTAGAGCTTAAGCTATCCTTATCACTATATATCATAGAGAATATTTTTCCCTCCACAATAACATTACCATCTTCTAAATTCAGTTTATTTATATCTAAATTTTCTCCCTTTATTGAAAGTACTCCCTGTAGAGTTTCAATAATAACAGAGTTTTCATTAAAACTATCTAAATGCTCTACCCCTGATATGCTTAATTTCTCCCTATTCTCTAAAATAAGGTTTTGACTCTTGTTTTTCGTCACTCTTCTGTCTTCCACATTTATTCACCTCTTTACAGTATTTTACTTATACCATTATTATGCTTGTATCAGTTTCCTTATGACTACTTTTTAAATATCCACGATTACAAAAAAATAACAGTATGATTGAGGTTTTTTCTCCATCATACTGTTATAAAGTGAAACTTCTTCATTATTCAATTACTTTATACAGTTCTTTTGATGATTCTTTAGTAACATGTTCTGTTAAATCTGTTACTTCAATTTTTGTAGTCCTAGAACCAAATTCAATAGAAATCACATCTCCCACTTCCACCTCAGTGCCTGCCTTTGCACTTCTTTCATTAACCATAACCCTGCCATTATCACAGGCTTCTTTTGCTATGGTTCTCCTCTTTATCAACCTAGAGTTTTTCAAAAACTTATCTAATCGCATACTAACAACTCCCTATTATCTACTTTAAAATATATTGAAATTTATACAAAAAACTCCCGCTATTTAATTCGGGAGTCTTCTCATTACCTTATAATTTTACGGTATTGCTCATAAGTGACATGTAAATTTCTCGTAAAATTGATAATTCCAGTTTGTGATTATGCATTTACTATGTCTTTTAATGCTTTTCCTGCTTTAAATACAGGTGCTTTAGATGCAGGGATTTCAATTACCTGCTCTGGGTTTCTTGGGTTTCTTCCTTGTCTAGCTTTTCTTTCTCTTACATCAAATGTACCAAAGCCTACTAATTGAACCTTGTCTTCTTTTGCTAAAGCTTCTTCAACGCTTTTCATAAAAGAATTTAATGCAGCTTCAGCATCCTTTTTAGTAAGTCCTGATTTTTCAGCCATACTTGCAACTAATTCAGCTTTATTCATAATCATTACCTCCTTATTTAATTAGAATACGTATTTTCATATTCTCTCTTTTATTGAAAAATCCTTCTTTTTACATGTATTATTTATATTTTTTTATATTTTTATGTATTTTTGCTAAATTCCAGTACTCATCCATTTCCTCTAAAGATAACGCTTCCATATCTTTTCCTTCTTTTTTTGCACTTTTTTCAATAAACTCAAACCTATTTATAAATTTTTCTATGGTTTTATTTAAAGCAAATTCTGGTTGTATTTTTAAAAACCTTGAAACATTAACCACTGCAAATAATAAATCCCCTAATTCTTCAGTAGCCTTATCCTTATCTACTAAATAAACCTCCAATAGCTCGTCCAATTCTTCTTTAACCTTATCTATAGCTCCTTCTACATGGTCCCAATCAAATCCTATATTAGCAGCCTTTCCTTGAATTTTGTAACTTTTCATTAATGCAGGTAGTTGTTTTGGAATCCTTTTTAAACCTTCTGTATAGGTTTTTTCATCCTTTTCTTTTTTCTTCATTGTTTCCCAGCTTGCCAGTGCAGATGCTTCAGAGTCTGCCTTAACATCTTTAAAAACATGTGGATGTCTATATATAAGCTTTTTGCAAATACCTGTTGTGACATCTGACATATTAAATATATTTGATTCTGTAGCCAACTGAGCATGGAAAACAATTTGTAATAACAAATCACCTAGTTCTTCTTCTAATAACTCCATATCATTAGTCTCAAGTGCTTCTAAAACTTCATAAGCTTCTTCAATTAAATATGGTTTTAAACTATTATGAGTCTGTTTTCTATCCCATGGACAACCATCTTTATATCTTAATTTTTCCATAATATTAATTAAATTATTCATATTATAATATTTTACATTAGTCTTGTCCACTTTTGGAATATAAACACTAGTTAAATGGTCAATCCATTCAATATGATCCAATTCATAAAGCTTAATATTTTCTATTCTTTCTATACTAGGAATTCCTGCTCCTTTTATAATAACAATAGGTTGTTCATCATGAAAATAGTCCATTAGTCTTATTTTTACCTCTGAAGCTATCATTTTATCATAAACTTGAGTAATTATAGTATTTTTTTGGGGATCAAGTACTTGTTCATCAAGACGCAATCCATCTAAAACTTGTAGCCCATTAACAGGATCTATTTTTAATGTATGTAAAATTGCCTCTAAAAAACTAGCTCCAGAAATAAAATCTACTTCTATTGACCTTTCTTCTGCCTTTTTTTGCAAAATCTGAACTGAATACTCCGCCACAAAAGGACTTCCTGGTACGGCATATATCACATCCTTTTCTTCTACCATAGTTAAAAGTCTATCTGCTATAGTACTATATACCTTATCAAAGCTTTCCATTTCTTCATATAAATTATCAAAACTTGTATATCTTATGTCTATTTCATTTAGATAATCTACCACGGGATGCTTTTCTGTTCTTAAGACTATATTATTACCAGTTTTAAGTTTTTCTAATACTCCCATAGTTAAAAATTCTTTAGACCCTGGTCCTAATCCTATTACAGTGATTTTATGCTTCATTTTTTCATCTCCCTTACTTTCTTAACAAACCTAGCCTACTTAATATTATTGTCATTTTTCCTCCCCCTGGAATCATTTCAAAATCGGATTTTTTAATTCCTCCAGTAGTCAATAACATTAAACCATATATCAAAGCTCCTATAGCTACAGCAATAAGTGTGGTTATGCTATTTCCTAGGGAATCAACTAACCTTCCATAAATAAACAATACAGAAATACTCATAGCAGCAACAGATATAAGAGGTTTAATTACAAAGTTAGAAACATTAAATCGTGTTTTGGTTAGTCTTCTAATGGCTAAAAAATTTAATAATGCTGCCGTAGCATATGCCAACACGGTACCTATGGCTGCCCCATTTATATTTATACTTGGTATTCCTGTCAATATATAAGTTGCAATTATCTTTAGCACAGCTCCTATAAATAAATTAGCTACTGGGATAGTAGGTCGCCCTAAACCTTGGAGTATACCAGTAAAAGTTTGAACTAAAGTTAAAAATATCACCCCAAAGCCCAATACAGACAAAATTTCGGCAGCATTTATTGCACTAGTTTGTTTCATAGGATACAATAAAAGCATAATAGGTCTAGACAGTGTTACTAGCCCTATTGCAGAGGGTAATCCTATTAGCAATGCTACTCTAGTTCCAGTTTGCACGGTATCTCTGATTAAAGGCATATTTTTTCTCTGAACTGCATCGGATATGGCAGGAACAAGACTAACAGCTAAGCCCACAGTTATTATTTGTGGTAAATTTATTAAAGGCGCAACAAATCCTGTTAGCTGACCATATAATTCATTTGCAACCTCTGCTGAAAAACCTATATCTTGTAATCTTCTCATCACTATTGTTAAGTCAATCAATGTCACCACAGGAATAACAGCTGCACCTAGTGTGATAGGCAGGGATATAGCCATAATCCTGTAAAGTATTTTAGTTGATGAATCTTGCTTTAAGAGAGGTTTACTATGAATTTCATGAAATATTTTTGCCCTTCTATTATAATAGATATATATAATTATTATAGCACCAGTGATTCCTCCTGCCGCAGCTCCAAAGGAAGCACCTGCTGCTGCAAAATCTATTCCTTTATGTAATAAGAACAAAGCTAATAGTAATCCTACTACAGTCCTTCCAAATTGCTCTATAACTTGAGATATTGCTGTAGGAACCATATCTTGTAGACCCTGAAAATATCCTCTAAAGGCTGCCATCAGTGGTACAAAGAAAAGAGCAGGAGCAATAGCAATCATAGAGTAGTACGCCTCAGAAGGGGCTTTAACTATATTTACAATAAGTTTAGCTCCAAATAGCATAGTTAAAGAAGTTACAAGCCCTGTAATTAATAATAATAAAAATGACATCTTAAATACCCTATGAGCACCATATCTATCTCCTATGGCATTTTTTTCTGAAACTAATTTAGATATAGCCGTTGGTATTCCTGCTGTTGACACAGTCAATAATAAAACATATATTGGATAAGATGCATGGAAGTATCCCATTCCTTCGTCTCCAATTATATTTCCTAAGGGTATTCTAAAGAATGCACCCATTATTTTCACAATAATTCCTGCTATACCTAGAATAACTGCCCCTTTTAAAAAAGATTTATTCCCCATCCTGTTTCCTCCTCATATTGCCTTATATATAATATACTTTAATACTATATTCCCTATTCTTTGAAAAAAATACTTGTATCTACTATATATGGAATAAATCTATTATATCAGAAAATTATTACCTTGAAACATTAAAAGCCTAAACTTAAAAGTAGTAGCCTTAAAGCTACTACTTAAGTTTAAAGAACATTTAATTATTTACCAAGATATCTATACTAATGGTTATGTATAAGTTCCATACAATTTACTGTTCCATTTGTTTTCCTAGAAAATTAGCTGCTGTTTCTGCAACCTTTGCTTCTAGTTCTCCTAATGGTTTAGCTGAATCCTTAGAAAGAATCACAACAGCCCCAATTGGATCGCCTTGAGTAATTATTGGAACTATAACCTGAGAAGAATACTTTTTTTCATCTCCTTCATCACTAGATAATGTATAAGTTTTATCTGGCTCTGTTATAGTAACTGCCTTTTTATCTTCCATAAACTTTTCGAGGGATTTGCTAACTCTTTTTTCCAAATAATCCTTCTTAGACCCTCCAGCCACAGCAACAATCATATCCCTATCTGCAATAACTGTCATATATCCTAAAGCATCATGCAATGATTCTGCATACTCTGTAGCAAACTCTGTTAATTCTCCTATAGGAGAGTATTTTTTCAGTATCACTTCTCCTTCTCTATCTGTAAATATTTCTAATGGATCTCCTTCTCTAATCCTTAACGTCCGTCTGATTTCTTTAGGAATTACAACTCTACCTAAATCGTCAATTCTTCTAACTATGCCTGTTGCTTTCACATATTTCCCTCCTAAACGAATTCTAAATTATGAACTAGTGATTGTAAATATATTATTTAACTTGACTACTTGTTTTATACATCAATGGAAATATTTTTACTATAATTCTAATATAAAATAAAACGACCCTAGGGTCGTTTTATTTTATATTTTCTTCAAATTTTTCAATAGCTATATCCTTCTTTATTTCATCAAGTTTAATACCATATCTTTCATTAGTAAGTAAACTTTTAGTATCTTCCTTCACATCTTCAAATGTCACTTCAAAGGCCTTAATTATATGATATCCATATTGTGATTTTACAGGTTCGCTAATTTCACCTGGTTTCAAAGCAAAAGCTGCTTTTTCAAATTCTGGAACCATCATTCCTGGTGAAAAAACTCCCAAATATCCACCTTCTACAGCAGAACCTGTATCAGTAGAGTACTCTTTTGCCAATTCGGCAAAGTCTTCTCCTGAATTAATTTTGTCTAAGATATCCTGGGCTTCTTCTTTAGTCGCTACTAATATATGACTAGCTTTCCCTAGATTCTTTTTATACTCATCAAGATGCTCATTATAATATTTTTTTAATCTTTCATCTGATAAATCTACTTCTTCTGTTGTTAGTCTGTAAAACTCTTCCATATAAAGACTAGCTTTTATCTGGTTTCTTAAAAATGTTTCATCAATATCATTTTTTTCAAACAAATCTTTTATTGCATCTTGATCTTTTATTGCATCCATATATGCTGTGTATTTTTCTTCAATCAATTTTTCATCTGGTTTAAAATCATTTTTTATAAGATGGTTTTCTATTACTGTATTATTAATGATTTTGTCTAAAACTTGCTCCTGTACTGCCTGTAGAAATGTTTTTCCCTCATAGTCTAAGCTCCAAATATCTTCTCCATACATACCTTCATAATCATTTTTATACAAAGCTAAATGTTTATCATATTCACTTTTAGTTATTTCTTGGTCGCCTACTTTAGCAACTATCTCATTATCTTGTGTGTTTGATCCTTGGCACCCAACTGCAAGTAAGGTCACAATCAATATTGTTAATAGTATTAATTTTCGTTTAAAACGCACCCATATCCTCTCCTTCTTTTTTATCTAGCTACCATTATATATGAAATCAAAGCTCTATGAAACCACTAATTTTTTCTAAGACTTCTTGGAGCTCTCGATTTCTTAGATTATTATTAATATTTTTATATTTATATTTGATAAATGGAACTGTCCCCGCGTTAACTCTAAGGTTATTTCCATAACTTTTACTCAATATTCCTATAACCTCCGGATTTATTCTATCTGGACTTGCAAATTGTAATTTCACAAAATTGTCATTACCTATAACACTGACTATCCCAGCTTTCTGTGCAAGGTTTTTTATATATGCTATAAAAATCAAGTTGATAACTGGCTCTGGTATAGTTCCAAACCGATCTTCTATTTCTTCTTGAATTTCATCCATATCTTTTTTATCCCTTATTGATGCAATCTTTTTATAAATAATCAGCTTTTGATTTTCGTTTTCAATATAGTTTTCAGGTATATATGCGTTAATATCAATTTCGATAGTGGTTTCTATATCTTGTTCTATTTTTTCTCCTTTCATTTCTGCCACTGTATCTTCAAGTAACTTTACATATAGGTCATAGCCTATGGCAGCCATATGTCCATGCTGCTCAGACCCTAAAAGATTTCCTGCTCCACGTATTTCTAAATCCCGCATTGCTATTTTAAAACCAGAGCCAAACTCAGTAAATTCTTTTATTGCACGAAGTCGTTTCTCAGCAACCTCTGTTAGAATTTTATTCTTTTGATAAGTTAAGTAGGCATAAGCCAATCTATTTGATCTGCCTACCCTTCCCCTTAATTGATATAGTTGGGAAAGTCCCATTTTATCTGCATCGTGGATTACTATAGTGTTTACATTTGAAATATCTAAACCTGTTTCTATGATAGTTGTGCATACTAAAACATCATACTCCCCATTCATAAAATCAAGCATTATATTTTCAAGCTCTCTTTCGTTCATTTGCCCATGTCCTACTGCTACTCTTGCCTCTGGAAGAAGCTTTCTTATTTTAGCTGCCATTTGCTGTATGCCCTTAACTCTATTAAACACAAAATATACTTGTCCACCTCTATATATTTCTCTAGCTATAGCATCTCTTACAATTTCCTCATTAAATTCAATAACATAGGTTTGTATAGGATATCTCTCTTCAGGAGGATCTTCTATAACGCTCATATCTCTAAGCCCTATCAATGACATATGTAGTGTCCTTGGTATAGGAGTCGCCGTCAAGGTTATTACATCTACATTTTTTCTTAACTGCTTTAAAGCTTCTTTATGCTGAACCCCAAATCTTTGTTCCTCATCAACAATAAGTAATCCTAAATCTTTAAATTTAATATCCTTAGACAACATTCTATGAGTTCCAATTATTATATCCATATTACCCACTCTAAGACTTTCAATAATCTTTTGTTGCTGTTTATCAGTTCTAAATCTACTTAACATTTCTACTGATATAGGAAAATGTTGAAATCTTTGTACAAAAGTATTATAATGCTGTTGTGCCAATATCGTGGTGGGAACTAAAATTGCCACTTGCTTTCCATCAACAACACTCTTAAATGCTGCTCTTATAGCAACCTCTGTTTTTCCGTAGCCTACATCTCCACAAAGCAACCGATCCATGGGTATGATTTTTTCCATATCGCCTTTAATTTCTTTTATACAACGAAGCTGGTCAGGGGTCTCCTCAAAGGGAAACATATCTTCAAACTGTGCTTGCCAAGGGCTATCCTGGGAAAATGCAAAACCTCTAGTTGTTTCTCTTATGGCATTTAAGTGCAATAAATCCTTTGCCATATCAACTATTGCACCTTTGACCTTTGATTTAACCTTTTTCCATTCTGCTCCTCCAAGCTTATTAAGCTTTGGTTTTCCATCATCTGCTCCAATATATTTTTGAACCATATCTATTTGCTCAATAGGTACGTATAAAAGCCCTTCATCAGAGTACCTAATTTTTAAATAATCCCTTTTTGATCCCTGGACCTTTAATTGCTCTATTCCTATATACTTGCCTATACCATGATTTTCATGAACAACATAATCTCCTGAACCCAAATCAGCAAAAGATTTAATTGGTTTAGAATCCTTTCTCTTAGAAGAAATTTTTTTTCTTTTGGACACACCAAATATCTCATTTTCAGTCAACAATACAAGCTTACTACTATAATATTCAAACCCTTTTCTAAGACTACCTTCTATAATAAAAGCTTGTCCTGACATAACTTGCTTATCTGGATTTTTTAAATAATTAGTTTCAACTCCCATATCTCGTAAGGTTACTTGAAGTTGTTTGGCTCTTTCTTCATTTCCACAAAGTAAAATTGTTTTAAAGCCTCTATACTTCCACTGTTTAAGTTCATCAGATAATAAATCCATCTTACTATGAAAGGATTGAGTAGTTCTTGATGTGAAATTTATAATATGCTTAGGAGAAAAGGATGGATTATTTTTAGGAAGACTACTAAGAGCAAAAATATGTTTTTTATCCAACTCTTTTACAAGAAAGTCATAGTTTATCATTAACTCCGCCTGTCTAGGCAATACTTCTCCTTTATCAAGAAAGGCTTTAAAGGATTCTTCAAATTCCTTAAAAGCTGTTTCAGCTCTTTCCTTTACCCTAGAGGGTTCATCTATAAACACCATTGCATCATTTGAAAAGTAAGAGGTTAAGATAGTAGTTTCATCATAAAAATAATTCAAATAATTTTCTGCACTCTGTCCTATTGTAGTAGATTCCAATAACTCTATAAATCCATTGATTTTTTCATCTAAGTGAGCTCTTGACTCTAAAGATAGCTTCCCTCTAAAGTTCTGCAAATCACTTTTAAGTGAGCTTATAGACTTTTGTATTTTATCTTCAGTTAATAATACTTCTTTAGCTGGAAAAATACGTATATCATTGAGTTTATCTAATGATAACTGGTTTTCTATATTGAATGTTCTAATAGAGTCAACTTCATTGTCAAACAGCTCTACTCTATATGGATTTTCCGAATCTATAGAGTAAATATCTATTATTCCACCTCTTAGACTAAATTGACCTTTTGCTTCTACCATATCCACTCTTTCATATCCTAAATATATAAAAGTGTTTATAAGTTTATCTAAATCAATTTCTTCCCCATATGTTATTGTAGGAATTTCTTTTGTAAATATTTCCTTAGGAATAATCTTTGTCATTAGACTATCTACAGAAGCCACGATTAAACAAGGTTCTCCTGTTGCAATCTTAATCATAGCTTTAATTCTTTCTTCTATAGTCTGATGACTGTGAGCATCAAAGTTGTAAAACATAATTTCCTTTGTAGGAAATTGAAATGCTTGATTTTCTGCAAAAAACTTTAAATCCTCTAGGATATTTTTGGTTTGGAGTTGGCTATGGGTTATAACCAAAGCCTGCCTCCCATATATATAACTTAAAGAAAAAGCCATGTGGGCAATCTGAGAATCCACTAATCCGTGAATAACCGTAGGACTTAAATTTTTTTCCAAACTATATTCTAACTCTTTAAATTCCTTTAAGCCTTTAAGCCCTTCAACAAATGTATTTGTAATCAAGAATTTCACATCCTTTAATCTCAAAGCATATAAGCCCAGATCTCTAACCTGGGCAACTACTTATATTTTAAATCTGATAGGTTCAACTAAAATTCATCTGGCGTTAAACCTCTATCTAAATCAAGTTTCACTTTATATATTATTACTTATTACTATCCATTATACCTATTCATAGCCAGATTAATACCTTCTTTGACTATACACTCTACTGCTGCTGCACTGTCTTTAACTGCCACATTCATAAATTCTCTATCTTCCTCTGAAAACCTTCCTATTACATAAGAAACTAGATCACCATGTTCGGGCCTGCCTACACCTATTCTTATCCTAGGAAATTTATCAGTTTGTGTATCATATATTATTGATTTCATTCCATTATGAGTCCCTGAACTTCCATGAGGTCTTATTCTAATTTTTCCCGTATCTAAGTCTATATCATCATAAATAACTATCAAATTCTGAGAATCTAGCTTATAAAAATTAAAAATTTCTGATACACTTCGTCCACTGAGATTCATAAATGTCTGTGGCTTTACCAACATAGCCTTGTTCCCATTTATTATTCCTTCTCCAATTATGGCCTTATGCTTTACTTTGTTAAGTAGTATATTGTTTTTATATGCCAAATAATCTATAACTTCAAATCCAATATTATGTCTTGTCCCCACATACTGCTTACCTGGATTTCCTAAACCTACAATCACAAACATAAATAAAATCCTTTCTAATTAAATATTTCTTAACTATTATATCATAATTACCCCAAATACATACAGTTATGCTTATTTCTTCGTGATGTAGGGATTATACGACGTAATACCGGCGAATGAATTCGCCTCTACAGGTCATTGGGAGATTTATTCACCATATATATGTAGAGGAGATTTCAATCTCCGGCGCGATATAGGGAAAGTGCGTCACAAACATGGTTGACGGTTAAAACCCTAAAACATAAAACCTTAAGAGATAGATCCTTCGTATACACTCAGGATGACAGACCAGAGGAATACTCCCAAATGTCATCCTGAGTGGAGCGAAGGATCTTTCCCTTGATCTTAACCGACAACCGTCAACCTGCGTCAGTACGTCATAACCAGGGGGACAGTGCGAGAAGAAAAACCCCCAAAAATGTCATCCTGAGTGAACACGAAGGATCTTGCTCTTGATCTTAACCTTCAACATACAACCTTCAACCTTCAACTTCTTTTGCGTCCCATAATCCCTATATTATACAAAAAATACGGCAAGGTCTCCCCTGCCGCATTTTTTTACTCTTCATTACCCCTATTTAATCTTTCTAAATCTGTAGGATTCATATTAATCTTATTTCCTTGTAACAATCCTGCTACACCAACCATCTTATGCTCTCTTTCCTCTACACATACAGAACAATCACATTCATCATCATATGCCCTTGGTTCAGTATAGGTTGTAATAACTCCTTCGAAATTTCTCAAAATAACTTTTCCTGGTGATTGAGAAATTACATATTGAGGCATTACAGGAGTCTTTCCTCCACCTCCTGGAGCATCTACTACAAAGGTAGGTACAGCATATCCAGATGTATGACCTCTTAATCCCTCTATTATTTCTATTCCCTTAGAAACAGGAGTTCTAAAGTGCTCAATTCCTGTAGAAAGATCGCATTGATATATATAGTAAGGTCTTACTCGATTTTTTACTAGCTTATGTACTAAATCCCTCATAACATGAACACAATCATTTATACCTCTAAGTAATACCGATTGATTTCCCAAAGGAATCCCTGCATCTGCCATAAGAGCTAATGCCTTTTCTGCTTCAGGTGTAATCTCTTTAGTATGGTTAAAATGCGTATTTAACCAAATAGGATGATACTTTTTCAACATATTTACAAGCTTTGGAGTGATTCTTTGAGGCATTACAACTGGAGTTCTGGAACCAAGACGAACAATTTCTACATGAGGAATTTCTCTTAGTTTTTGAATAATATATTCCAATCTTTCATCACTAACTAAAAGACAATCCCCTCCCGATAAAAGAACATCCCTTACAACAGGTGTATTTCTAATGTACTCAATAGCTGCATCTATCTTATCTACCGGGATAGTATCATCCTGTTGTCCTGCAAATCTTCTTCTAGTACAATGCCTACAATACATAGAACACATATCAGTAATCAAAAGCAGTACTCTATCAGGATAACGGTGAGTAAGCCCTGGTACAGGGGAATCTTCATCCTCGTGTAGAGGATCATCCATATCTGCATCACTTTTATAGGTCTCATACTGAGTTGGTACAGCCTGCTTTCGTATAGGACAATTAGGATCATCTGGATCCATTAGCAAGGCGTAGTACGGGGTTATTCCCATTCTTAACATTTCTAGGGATTTTTTTATCCCTGTCTCTTCATCTGGGGTAAGATTTACTACCTTCTTTAAATCTTCTACATTACTGATCCTATTTGCAACTTGCCATTGCCAATCATTCCATTGATCTTCAGATATATCCTTCCATAATTCAACTTCTTTAAAACTTCTCATTGTAAAACACTCCTCTTTTATATAACAGTTTTAGGTCTAAAATATACTCAAATATTACTATATAATAATTTTTAAAAATTCTTATTAATAGTATTGGCAAATATATTTTATTATAAAACCTAGTCATACTTCTTTACATACCCAAGTATTGAATAATTAAACTGTTTATATTAAATAAGGTGGTTTACATTATTTTTATATTTAGTGTATTTTTACTTTCAACCAAACCTTGCAAACTCATATGATATTCTATAAATACATTTCCCTTATTTGCATCATTGATATTGTACTCCATATTCATTGTCAACACTTCCATATCAAAATTTCCATAGGGCGTCATATAATTTGCCACATATCTTTTCCCTTTTTCAAATACCATTTCTGAATTAGAAGTACCAAATCTTTTCATCGAAACTTTGTCCCTAGCTAGCTTTACTGTAGTTGTGCTACCATCCATACCAGATACTTCTGTTTCATCATATACAAGATATGTGGCATGTTCCTTTTCATATAATTTACCTTCAGTAGTTAACTCAATAACATTCTCTTCACCGTCAACAGACTGCTGCATGCCTTCAATTTTCAACATAACATTTTTCATTTGCAAACACCTCATTTTGGTTAGTGGGTTTATCGTTTATCGTTTATCGTTTACTAGCTTGTGCGTGACATTTTAGGGATTATGCGTCGTACCGACGCAGGTTAAGGTTGAGGTTTAGGTTAAAGTCAAGATCAAAAGCCGGTTTGACACATGGGTCAAACCCTACCATTTGTAGTGTCGGACCTATGTGTCCGACATTGCACGGAAATAATATTTATGATGTAGGGGCGACCTGTGGTCGCCCCTACAACTGGTTTTAATGTTTTAACCTTCAACATTCAACATACAACACGTTACGTCGCACTTTCCCTATCTTACGCTGGAGATTGAAATCTCCTCTACAAATTGATGATAAAGAAATTATCCTCCAATGACCTGTAGAGGCGAATTCATTCGCCGGTATTGGTTTCAAGGTTTATCACCTTTTCTCCCCATACCGTTCTTCTGCTAGTTCAATCAATTTGTCTATTAAATCCTTATATTCTAAGCCTGTTGCTTGCCATAGCATTGGGTACATGCTGTATTTTGTAAAGCCTGGCATAGTATTTAATTCATTTATATAAACCTTATTTGTACTCTTTTCAATAAAGAAATCTACTCTAGCTAAACCAGAACAATCAATAGCCTTGTATGCTTCTACAGCCATGGTTCTAATTTCTTCAGATACTTTCTCTGGCACATCTGCTGGTATTATAAGTTTTGATTTTCCGTCATCAAAATATTTAGATTCATAGTCATAGAATTCATGAGAAGGTAGTATTTCACCTACAACTGATGGTATAGGTTCGTCATTACCTAAAACTGCACACTCTATTTCTCTACAGTCAATAAACTCTTCTACTAGTATTTTTCTATCGTATTTTGCTGCCTCCATTAATCCTGTCATTAGCTCTTTTTTATTACTAACCTTTGAAATACCTACACTAGAACCCAGGTTTGCAGGCTTTATAAACACAGGATATTCAAAAGATTTTTCAATAATATTAATACATTCTTCTTTGTTCTTCAAAAGTTTTTTTCTCATTATAATCATATATTGACCCATTGGTAAACCCACTTGTTTAAATATTATTTTTGAGTACACCTTATCCATACCTACAGATGATGCCAATACTCCTGCCCCTACATAAGGTATATCTGCCATTTCAAATAGTCCCTGAATTGTTCCATCTTCACCATGAGGGCCATGTAGTACAGGAAATATTACATCAATTTGCTCTGACAGATTAAATGGTACTTGATCTATATGAGTATTTCCCAAAGGTACTACTGAAAATATATTATCTTGGGTATTCTCTTTTAATAATTTATTGGAGATTTTTTCCCATTCACCTGATTCTATTTTATCAACTGGGCCTTTATAAAGCATCCAGCTACCATCTTTAGTTATGCCTATTTTTATAATATTATATTTTTCTTTATCAATAGCTTTTAATACTGAGGTTGCCGACATTAAAGAAACCTCATGCTCTCCTGATTTTCCTCCAAATACTATAGCTACATTTTTCTTTTTTTTCAAAACAAACCCCCCTCTCATACCATTACTATTCTATACTTTTGTCTATTATTATTCAAATATTTTTTTAACCCCAACCAAGGGGACGGTTGGGGTTAAAGTTTATTGTTTTATTTTTTCTAATGTTTTCTTAACTATATTACCACAATTTCTTGAGGAAACATTTCCCCATCCTCCATCATTGTGTATCTGATCAAATACTCCCAATTCTTTAGCGGCTTCTACTTTAGCACTTTCAGGTATTGTACCTTTTCTTTTATCTTTATCCATTAAACTGCCTCCTTTTTATATCATAAGAGTTCCATTTTCATTTTGTATCATTCTTAGGATTTTTTCTTCTTCTCCTGTGTCTACATTAATATATATTAGGAATTTATCACCTTTATAGCTTGCTTCAAATTCATAACAGTAAATTTCTCCAAAAGCATCAGTGGGTATAATACACAGCTTAGGTTCTTTTTCAATTTCTGCTCTCATGCTAACTTTATCCCTAGCTTCTTCTTTACTAAGCTTAGGTTCTTTTAAACTCCTTTTATAGTTTGTAGTTAAAAATGGGGTCGAATCAAATCCAACTATTTCTCCATTATCCATTGCTACCTTCACCTTAATTAGGTCAGGATACATTAATACTCCATCCTGCTCCCATACATAATTGACCAATGTAGTCCTATCATATTGTAAATTGTAGGTGGGTACCATGTTTTCAAAACCTTTTTCTTCTAAAAATTTTGAAGCATGCTCCACAGCTTGCTTAGCAGATATATTTTTTTTCTCTATTTTTCTATTATTTAGTATCCAAACTGGATAACCTTTTCGTTGGCTTATATCAATATATACAGGATTATCCTTTTCTTCACCTTTATTTTCTGGTATTACTTCAAAGCTAAAGGTATCTATTCTACCCCTACCATCTGTAGTACTTTCTACCTTATCTACTTTTCCGCCCCCAAGAAACTCTACTACCTTCTTGCTAGCTTCTTTTTCTGATATTTTATCTCCCTGGAGTCTTGGCCTCATTCCTTCTATAACATGCTCTGAAAAAGGCCCGTCATATATAAGCTCTGGATATTCAATCATTCTTTCTTCAAATTTTTGAAACTTTAATTGTATTGGATTTTGTTCTTTATTTGCTTCTTTTAATTCATCATCAACTTTTCTATTTAATTCATTTTTCAACACTGTTCCTTCTAAAGCTTTTTCTTGCAAGTCATGTAACTCTTGGCCTAGATCCATGGCATAGTTGTGCATTTTTTCAAGATTACCCACTTCTTTTTCTCCTAAAGGCTCTCCATTAATACTCATCTTTGCCATGGCAAAGGTATAATCTCCTAATTGGTTTAGAAACTTCTCTAGCTTTTTTGTTTCTGACTTACGCACTGGTAGCTGCGACATTTTTTCTTGAGCATTATAAGCATTCTGCCATATATTAGAATATAGGACTACATTTTCCCTAGTTTGGGAGGATACCATGAGTTTCGATAAATCCGTTGTGATACTTTCCACACTTGCAGTCATATCGTAAAACATTCTTTGATATTGATTATTTAACAATGTATAGTACTTATCCTTTTCTTCAGATTGATTATATCCCCATATACCTGCACCTGCTACAGCTGCTACTAATACTAATGAAAGTATATATTTTCTCATTTTATCACCCCTCTCTAATTCCCGAACCAATGTTTACCTATTTTCTTTAAAACAGTCCTTGACCAAATCCACTTACTAGTAGCGGTTGCAGGATTCCAATAATATCTACAACCTCCTGTAGGGTCCCAACCATTTAGAGCATCTCTAGCGGCTTTTAAACAACTCTCAGCAGGAGGGAGATTGATCTGTCCATCTGCAACTGCTGTAAATGCTAGGGGTTCATATACTACTCCAGCTATTGTATTAGGAAAGTCAGGATGTCGGACTCTATTTAATATAACAGCTCCAACTGCCACTTGCCCTATGTAAGGCTCTCCCCTTGCTTCTCCTGTTATAGCCTTTGCCAGAAGGTTTGTCTCATCATCCCTGGAAACACCTTGATTACCAGATTTATAATCAGCTTCAGCTGATGCTTTTTTTACTGGAAACCCTAATTTTGCTGCTGTGGCAGGTCCTACCACTCCATCTGCTGTTAGGCCATGTTTTGCTTGAAACTTCTTAACAGCTGTAAATGTACCTCCACCAAATACACTATCTATAGGTCCATCATAATAACCCCAATTTTTTAAGGTTGTTTGGAGTTTTTTAACTTCTGCTCCACTGGCACCCCAGTAAAGTGTTTCCTGAGCAGAAGCTATATTATAATAGCTATCAATGTATAAAGCTGATGCTCCAAAGCTACATAACAACAACAAACATGTAATTAAAGCTATTTTTCTCACTATTATCTACTCCTTTCTTATAATTATATTTTTTACAGTATACAAAAATAAACACTGGTTATTTTTTCTATAATAACCAGTGTTTATTTTCAATTCATTCCTACTACTCGTTCAAAGTTATCTCTTGCATATTCTATTATTTCTACAACCTTAAATTTTAACTTAATAGGTATTTTATCTTCACTACCTGCTGTTTTAATCATATTAAACTCTTCTTCTGTTAATACACTCATTAGTTCCTGCTCAGTTTTTTCATCCGTCAAACCCTTTTCCATATCTATAAAGCATAAAGGTGGAAATAGTACACACCACCAGTTTGACCCTTCTCCTTTTCCTATGATAATCCTAAGGGCTTCATACTCTCCTGCTGGAAGAGTTATACCCCCATAATTTTTTGTAGGAAATACTACACTTTCGAGAGAAACTTCCACTGTATAATCACTATTATTTGCTCTTATTTCCTTATAAGCTATTTCTTCTATCAACCCTAAGTTTTGTTTGATTATTTCTCTAGTTTCTTTAAGACTTTGAGATTTTTCAAATCTAGGATTCATTTCTTCTATCACTTTATCTCTTACCTTAAGCTTTAACTCCTGATCCTGTGGAGAATCACTATTTGCCAGAACATGAAATCTTATTAGCTGTTCCTTATAGCTATCACCATATGTATATACATCATGAGGAAAAAACCAAAATATGTAAGTCACCACTATAATAAGTATAAGTCCTATAATATATCTATTTCTTACCTTGTTCATACTCAATATTCTTAACTTGCTTTCCATAAAAATTCCCCCCATTGCTAATAGTTTATTATACTTTCATTATTAGCAAATAGGGGAAATTTTAAACTGGTTTATATATTTTTTACCTTGGAAATTTATTCTATTATTTTGTAACTCCAGTTCGGCGAACTTTTAAATCTATAGTTACCTCTATCTCTGTCTGAAGAAAAACCTCATCCCAGTTATCTTTTACTGATTCCCAAAGATCTGGATTGTACTTTCTAATATGTTCTCCCACCTGAAGTATATCCGCACCAAATTCATCTTGGAGTCGTTTATATACCTTTATCACCATCTGTTCTATTAATTTCTCAAGTTCTTTTTCTACTTTATTTAAATATTTCTCATCTAAAGGCTCTTTTTTTACCATAAATAAATGTTGCTTTAAATTTCCTTCCATTTCTATATCAAAAGCTACAATAATTTTATTATCAGATTTAGATACATTCATCTCTGTATTAGCACTTGTTACTTCTCCTGATATAGTTTTGTCATTAAATTTTATACTGGAAGTTAAGTTTTTCACTTTATTCATCATCAGCATCAAAGTAGTTGTTTCCTCTTCTTCCATCCACCCTACAAGTCCATAATCTTTTAAAACTCCAACTCCAGATACTTCTACTTCTTCTCCTAGGCTTTGTATCCTAGGTATTATAGCTACATTACTTTCATGCATACTTCTTAAAATATATCCTAAATCTGCATCAGCAACCCTTGCTCCTTTAGTAGGTTTATTAATTAAATCCCTTATATATAAGCCTACTAGAGGTGGTTGATGTGGTACTTCCGTGTTTATAACTTCTTCTGCCTTCCCTTGTGTAGCCATAAGGTGTATTCTTCTTCCTACTCTAGGACTCCGTTCTATATAATCCAGTACTTCTCTAACCATTTCACCATCCTTTAAAACCTCTTCTCCTAAAACAATAATTTTAGTGTGATCAAAGGTAGTACTTCCACCTAAGCGGGTACTCATATTCTCTTGAATATCAGCCATATTTATCCCTGTTGCTTTCATGATATTTTTAGGCTCCCCTTGAGTTTTACCAGCAAATAGTCCTGTATTAGGATAGACATACCCAATGCTGTATCTATCCGGCTCAATATTCTGAAATATATTTGATTCCTTTGAATCTATTTCTTCTTCTAGTTTATCTATTCCTATAGTTAGAACAAATACCTTTTTGTTAATCTCTACTTTATCCCAGCAGCCTGTTAGTAATATTACTAAACATACTATTATAATAAAAATACTTTTACGCATTTTTCTTAGCTCCCTTACTCTTTTTAAAAATGCTTAATCCTAGTAAGCCTATAGGAACAATAACTAGAATAAACGTCCCTAAATAATTAGCGAAAACATCACTCATCTCAATTGTCTGAGCCAGCCCATCTGGCACAAGTGCTAGAAAGTACACAAGTGGGAGAAGAGGCATTGCAAAATAATTTTTTTCAGAGGATTTTAGTATTCTACTAAGCAATGTAATAGCGCCAAGGTATACACCTACAGTAGTCATAAGCACTGAAAAAATCCAAATAGCAATAGTATAAATATAGATATTTTCTATAAACGCTCCTGGTATATCTACAGTTTTAAAAATCTCTAAAGCTGGCCAAATTATATGAGTAGTCTCAGCTAGACCAAATCGAGCTACTGTTACCACAGTAGTGTTAAAATATATAAACCCTATTAATATAACAGAAAAGCTTACATATTTGCTTATATTTTTCTTATCTACTACAAAAGCAGAAAATAATAAGGTCAGTTCTAATCCCAAAAAACTGAAAATCATAGTAGGTACAGCCTTTATCATTTTTAAAATAGGGGTTTTAAAAATAGGTAAAAAATGTGAAAGATCTAGCTCTGGCAATAATGGAATCATTGTTACAACTGATGTGAATAGCACTATTGGAAATAATATTTGAGCCATTCTGGCAAATGGCTCAATACCACATCTTACTACATAGATAACTGCAAGCAAAAAAGTAATTATTAGAATCTCTATAGGTGTATTTATAAGTAAATATGTTTTCATGATTTCCCCAAATAATCTAGCTTCAAGGGCACACAAGAGTATTAAATATATAAAAAATCCAAGAGATATAGTTGTTCCCAAGAATTTACCCAATAAGGTATTACCAAACTCAACAATTGTCTCCTGAGGGAACTTCATACTTAGCTTAGATATTATTAAACCAAGAACTATAGTTAAAGCCACTCCTATAACAAGTACTATCAAAGCGTCCGAACCAACTTTTTCTACTAATATTCTAGGTAATGATAATATGCCAATAGACATCATGGTAGTAGCTAGTATGGCTGCTAGCTGAGCACTAGATATCTGATCATTATTTCTGTTCATTTCTTTTACCCTCCCAGCTGAAGATATCAGTAGTCATATTGCTTAATCTATCACTATCACTTCTATGTAAAAACTCTGGTCTTTTTTTCATTAAATGCAGTGGTGCTCTTATAAAAGCATCTTTGAAATCCTTAAGAGTAGTATTTGCAGCTGCAAATGGGCTTAAATATGGTACTCCAAAGCTTTTTAATGTACACAAATGACATAGGAGTAAAAATAGCCCAAGAATTATTCCATATAAACCAAATATTCCTGCTAAGCTCATTAAACCAAATCTTAACATTCTAAAAGAAGTAGCTAAGCTATAGCTAGGAGAGGCATAGGTTGCCATAGCAGTTAAGGCTACTACAATTACCATAAGAGGACTTACTATCCCCGCCTCTACAGCAGCCTGACCTAAAACCAAGCCTCCTACTATACCTATAGTAGAGCCTATAGGTGCAGGTAAACGAATACCTGCCTCTCTTAAAAGCTCTAATGCTCCTTCCATAATAAAAGCCTCTATAAAAGCTGGAAAAGGTACATTCATTCTACTGCCAGCCACATATAAAGCTAAATCTGTAGGAAGCATTCCAGGATGATAGGACGTAACAGCAATATATAGAGCAGGCATAGTCAAGGCAATAGCCATAGAAATAAAACGTAGTATTCTTACAGCACTAGCTATGAAAAATCTATCATAATAATCCTCTGGGGATTGGAGCATTGTCATAACCGTAGATGGCATAAGAAGTGCAAAAGGAGTATTATCAATTATAATTCCCACTCTTCCTTCGTAAAGTCCTGCTACTACTGTATCTGGTCTTTGCGTATGTTGAATTTGAGGGAACGGAGATCTCCAATTATCTTCAATTAGCTGTTCCACATATCCACTCTCTAAAATTGCATCTATTTCTATTTTGTCCAATCTTTCTTTAACCATTTGAAGAACTGCTTTATTTACAGTTTCTTCTATAAACAAAACAGCTATATCTGTTTTAGACCTAGTTCCAACTTGTAACTGTTTGACTTTAAACTTAGGATCTCTGATTCTCCTTCGGACTAATGAAGTATTTACCCTTAGAGTCTCTGTAAATCCCTCCGCTGGTCCTCTAATAACTGTCTCTGTACTAGGTTCGGAAACACTTCTCATAGGCCAACCCTTAGAGGCAATTATCAACACTTTTTCCCACTGGTCTAAAATCAATACTGTTTCTCCTGATAGTATAAAATCTACTGCTAGATTTATATCATCTACTTCCTTAATATCAGTAACCGCTACCGTCCCATCTATAATCACTTCATATATCTTATCTCTAAGGGTGTTTACATCCATCTGGGCAGTTCTGGATAGAACCATAAGATTTTTTAAAATATGGTCATTTACTAAGTTTTTATCAGCTAAACCTTCTGCATAAATAGTTGCAAATCTAAGCTTTTGATCTTGTCCTACATTAAAATCACGATATATTACATCATCACAGTTTTGAAGGAAATCTTTTATAACATTTAAGTTTTTTTCAAAATCCTTTTCTGTAGGAATTTTATTTCTTTTATCTTCTTTCTGCTTTTTAAATAAATCATCCACAAACCCCATATGTAAACCTCCTGAATTGAAAGAATCTAAAACATTGTTCTTGGTTCCTTGCTCTTAGCGAGACAGCTGAAAAAGTCAAGTAATATGATACACCTTCGAAAATGTCATTCTGAGTGAAACGAAGAATCTGAGTATTTGCATGACTTTCAGTCGAGTAGATTGAGCCTTGCGGCTCGCACCCTCGCAGAA
>SWCH01001327.1_pt1 | contig 25567 bp, 16 predicted proteins | sample 4690051 | NCBI WGS metagenome assembly SWCH01 (sample SAMN10267282, study PRJNA491770) | bioreactor metagenome | isolation source: DHS bioreactor inoculated with | place: Japan: off Shimokita Peninsula | reverse complement strand
CGAGTAATTTCACCTTCGGGATCAAAAATCTCACTGCCTTTACCTTCTACTACTGTTCTGGAACCCATGTCATTTACTTCGTTCTTAGACCATTTGTCAAACATATCCGCAAATTCTATTGGGTGCCAAATAACTGCAAATGTACCACCTTCAATGCAATTTACTTGTGCATAATATCTATTATTTATAATTGTAACTTTAGTAGGTACGTGTGTCATGCTTCCATCTTCATTTATTCTTACTGCTGTTGTTATTTTATTTAAATCTTGACCGTCTTCAAGAGGTATATTAAATGTAATATAATCTTTAAATTCATTAAGATTTACCGTATTTGTACCATCAGTTGCAGTAATGTTTAAAACTTTTGGAGTACCGACTAATTTTCCTTTTATTTTTTCAATATTTTCTTTAATTTTACCTGTTTCTTTTTCATCTGTATTTTTAACTTCAACGCATATGTCAATGTCTGATGAAACTGTTGTGTTCAATGATTCTTGCACTTCATCAATTATTATACTTGATGGTTTTATCACTACAATTGCATCATTCACTTTTACAGTAGCATTTTTATTTTTATTATTTGATTCAATTACATCTTCAACTGGAAGCTTAACAACATTTGTATTGTCTTCATTTTCAGGACTTGAAGGACTTGAGCCGTTTGAACCATTAGAACTACTATTAGCATAGAATCTTACAATTTGGAAACTGCTGAATTTATCTACATTTATTTTTATTCCATATGGCTTACCATTTTTATATACTGTATTACCACTCAATACTTCAGTAGTTCCGTCACTATGTTGAACATATACTTTTAGTGATGACAGAAATGCTTCTGTATCATTTGTTGGTATATTCATACCTGTAAATGGAACAACTAAATCTGTACTAAAATTACTGTAGTTTGTTTCTACTGCTATAGGAATACCTTGGATTGCAACATTGTTGCTTCCTGCAGCTTGTTTTACAATTAAACTGGTTGCTACAGCGTCATTCATGCTATTAACTTCACCTGTGCTTTTTAATTGTCTGATTCTAAAGTATAAATCAATACCGCTATTACTTATATCTGACATTGTATCACTATCAATATTTACTTGAACTCCGTGTGAATCAATAACTAATCCTGCGTTTCTGTCTGCAATGGCAGCTACTGATGCAGCTGATATTTCAACTGCTTCTTCATCTGCAAATTCTTCTTGATTTTGCTCTAATTGAACTGTAACAGTTCTATTAGTTTCATTTGAATCAGTCGGATTAATATTTTCTGTTAAGTTTTGCATTGTAGTTTCGTCTAATATAACTGTATCTACAGTTTCTCCATTGCTTAAAGTTGTACGAAGTATTTCATACTCTTCACTGCCATCACCAGCTGTTCCGGTTGCAATACGTCCTGTATTTGTTCTGGTGACATCATCTTGCTTAGTAACATCTTTACTCTTTACAATGAGCAAGAAAGTTTTTGTTAAACTAAAGTCATTTCTTGTAATTTTAGCTGTTAAAATTACTTCTGTATCTACATCTTGTCTATTTATTAATGTTCTTTCAAGACTGCCTTCTTCTAATATATTTCCTATTTCTATAACATTTGATTTATTTGATGTCCATTCAATGCTTGTTTCATAATCGCCGTTTGTTAACATTAGGAAATTGCTTGTAATGCTTTCCCACTTGTCTCCTTCAACAAAGTCAAATGCTTTATCAACTGTGAGATTTCTAGCAGCTGCTTGAACTGCTTCGTCATTGCTGAGTTTTTTCACCAACACTGTAAATGTCTTTGTAGTGGACTCATTTGTTTTAGTATTGGTTATAGTTGCTGTCAAAACAACATATCTGTCATCTTCATTAGGACCTGGTCTATTTACCCTACCTGATGGTAATATTAAGTCCGGACGACTTGAAGTCCAACTTATAACCGAACCTGTTTCACCTTTTTTTGTTAAATACAGTGTTCTTGTAACTTTGTCCTGTGAATCATCTCCTGCATATATTATGTTCAGTAATGATTTATCTTTTTCAATATTTACATCTGTAGCTTTCTTTACCAATAAAGTGAATGTTCTCTCTGTAAAAAATGTACCCTTTGAAAGTCGTGCCGTAACAATCACTGTTGTATCTTCTGTTGGACGCGTTACTTTACCTGTTGATTCTATAATTGAAGGAATACTGCTGCTCCAAGTTATATTGCTGCCATTAGCGCCTGTAACAGGAAGTGTTATGTTCTTAGTAACGCTGTCTGAGCTGTCTCCATCAGCATATATGATTCTTACTGAATCTGTATCTCTTTGAAGTTGTTCCAGCAATGTTCCACCTAAAGCCTTTACATTTAAAATGAAAGTCTTGCTAACACTTTGTCCGTCTTTAGATATGGTTGCTGTAAGTGTTACCAGTACATCAGCATCAATTCTATGTACATATCCTGTATTGCTGATAATTTCAGTGTTTTGGCTGCTCCACACCACATTGCTTCCTGAACTGCCTTTAGTTGTCAAGAATATGTTTGAAGTTACAGAAGTTTCTGAATCTCCGGCAGCATATCCAATTTCAAGTAAATTTAAATCATTGTTCAAATCTGTTGATACTTGGCTATTTTTATTATTTTCCAGAATTGTTATTTCAAAAGTTTTTTCAATACTGGTTTCACCATTTGTAATTATGGCTGTTATTTTAACTGTTCTATCTCCTTGACCTATAGCTGGGCGTATTACGTGACCTAAATCTGTAACATAGTTTTTATTGCTGCTGTACCACGTTACGCTGCTGCCATTTATGGTGTTATCAATGTATGTAATATCTTGAGTTACACTATTTTTTCCATCTCCTAAAGCATATCCTATATCCACAAGCGAGGCGTCTTCTTGTGCTTTTTCAGCATCAGTTCCTTTTAATCTCTTTACTGTAAGTGTAAATGGTCTTTCTTGAATTCCGTTTTCATATTGAATTTTAGCTGTCAAAATGACAATTTTATCTCCATCTTTGAATTGTGGTCTGTCAACTTCTGCTTTGTATACGCTTGATGTTTGAATTCCGCTGCCTGTTGTAGGCTCTCCTTGTATGCCGCTGCTTGTTACAACATCGGATATTTGTATACAGCTGTCAGAAGAATCCCATGTAATATCATGACCCCAATATAAACCTTTTGCGCTTAATTCAACTGCTTGGGTTACATTATTTATATTATCGCTTCCGCTGTATATTATATAAGCTCCTTCAACATCTTCTTGTGCTTTACCTGCTGGACTGCCGTTATCAGGAAGTTTCTTTACATTTAATGTAAAGCTCTTAGTATATTCAAATCCGCCATTTTTTACAGTCGCTGTCAATACAACCGTTTGGGAACTGTCTGATTGTCTCGATACTGCTCCTGAATTATTTATTATATCACTTTTTGAAGAATTCCATGTTATATTTGAACCGTTGGTTCCATTTTTTGAAAGTATTACATTTCTGGTTACAGATTCTTCTGAGTCACCATCTGCATATATAATTTCAAGGTCTTCTAAATCTTCCATTAATTTAGAGTAATTTTGTGAATATGTAAATTCTTTTGTTGTTCTGTTTCCTGCTTTGTCTGTCACAGTTAATTTATAGCTGCCTTGTGCAGTTATTGCGCTTCCGCTTACTAAATCAGCATCTACGACACCTGTTCCTGATTTTGTTAAAACAGCAGTTCCTTCATTAAATGTTACAGTAATATCTGAAACATATATGTCGTCAATTTTAGTTCCGTCTAAATCAACAACCGGATTTGTAAAATCTAAAGTTACACCATTTCCTTCAGTTAAAGTGCTTATGATATCAGAAACATTTCCTGCTAAATCAGTAGTTTCAATACTGAATTCAGCTTTTGTTCCATCTAAGCTGTTCATGCTGTCATCTGTTGGTATCATATACTCAGCTTGCCAATTTTTTAAATCTCCTGATGGATTAGCAGCTGTAATGGTTTGTCCTAAAATAGTTACTTCAGTAGATTGCACAGCTTCGTTTGTTGTAAATTTCAGTGTCAGTGTATCTCCTTTTTTAGCATAATCACTATCCACATAGTCAGAAATTAAAGTTACCGGTGATACAATTGCTGCTGTATTATCAACTATTACAGCATCGCTCAATGCAGATGCTTTGGAAGGATTATTAATTTCATCAACTGCAGTACCAGCAGCTACTTTAACACTAATTGTGCCTTCTCCCATTATATTGCTCAAGGTAATAGTTTTTTGTGATGAACTGAGATCTGAAACACTCACATAGGCATTAGCCGTACCTGTTGTAATAAGCGCTACATCTGATTGCCCCAGTGTTATATTTGCTGCTCCGGAATATGTAACAACATATGATACGGAACTATCTGCCTTAACTGGTGATTTAGATGGTCCTGTAATTGTTATTGTTGGTCCTGAATTTTTTACTGTCAATATGTGTGTTGATTTGTCAGACATGTTGCCTGCTGAATCCACTACATATAAATAATATGTTCCATCTTCCAAAGGCGCATTGATGTATTTTGATTCTCCATGCGTGCTTGTTACAGTTTCCCCATTAGAAGGTGTTGACTCAACATAATCTATTGGAGCAAAACGTACGCTGTCACTTGCTAATCCGCCGGCTTCTTTTGATGTTTTGTTTAAAGTAACTGCTGTTCCGCCCTTTACAGTTAAATTATTTGTAAAAAGTTCTTCTTGATTATTTGGCGGTGTTAAATCTATATTAAAAGAAAAAGTACTTGCAATAGATGGTGTTGTATTTCCTGCATTGTCAACAGCTGTTGAAGGGTTTAAGGTAAGTCCTATGGTTCCCTCTCCTACCATGTCGTCACCTACAGTAATTGCAATCTTTTTTTGATTAGGATCAGGCATGTCCTCTACATTTACAGACAACTTGCTCACATCTGCCGTTCCTATCGCACTTAAAACAACATCAGAACTATTTAATGTTATATTTTTTATACCATTGCCGTCACTATATGTAGCTATATATTCTACTGTTGTACCCTTAGTTGCTGAATAAGTATTGGGCATAGATAAACTAACCGATGGGAGAATTCCATCAAATATAATACTGTCTGTGGAAACCGCACTTTCATTTCCTGCATCATCTTTAACCTTTAGATAAACCGTTTTATTTTCACTGTTGTCGCTTAAGCTAAATCCTGTATAACTTGTAGCGTAAGGAATGTCAGTGCTAACTGAAAAATCTGAATTATTGCTGATTATCATTGTAGCAACTCCTGATCCACCTGAATCAGAAGATATCATATTTAAATCAACAGTTTGTACATTAGTATATGTGTCGCTATCATTAATTGAAAAACTTGAAATTGTAGGTTTTGTTTTATCTATTTTAACAATTTTTCCTACACTGGAATCAGATATATTTCCTGCACCATCAACAGCACGTCCTAAAACTGTATATGTTCCTTCTGTGCTTATTGTACCTGTGTTTCCTGTTGTCCAACTGCTTCCGTTATTTATACTGTATTGATAATAGCTAACTCCCGTTTCTGAGTCTGTTGACCCTCCAACATTGAACGATACTGTAGAATTAGTCCATGTATTTTCTGTATACCCACTAAATGTTAAAGTTGGTATTGATGGCTTAGTGATGTCAGTAACACTGAATGTAGTTGAATTAGTAGCCCCACCGCTTGCTGCGACTGCTTTTATAGTATGACTTCCAACGGATAAACCACTAAAGTTATAATTCGCTTCGGTACCTGTAGCCCCTGTGTTAACTGTTGTAACAAGTACATTGTCTATATATATTGAAGCAGTTTCATTTAACATATTATTGTTATTTGCATCTTTAACTATAATATTAGCTTTGCTGGGATTTGTAGTTACTGTACTTCCACCGCTGTTTTGTAATGTTATATTAATACCGTTAGCACCTTGTGTATATGTTCCTGCAGTTGTTTGAAGCCCACCAGATACATATGAGTCCTTAAAATACCATTTTTTAATATCGTGATTTGCTGTGCTTCCTCCTGTTGATGCAGAAAAACCAACGTATACATCCTTATTATTTAAACTTGTACCAACATTTTTACTAAGCGTAGTTGCAGAACTTCTTACATTGCTAGTCCCATACGATACTGTCAGCAAACCGTCTGTATCATAGTCCACCCATACATGAATATCTTGACCGTATAAGCTAAAACTTGGACTGCTAATAGTATTGGCATCACTACTATGATGATTATTTGAACCGTTTTGAACAATTGCAACATGATTGGCATCTGGATCGTATACTCCATAACCGGCATCTGTACTTGGATTTTCATAAATATCAAATTCTACTCCAAAAGAATTAGATATTCCACGATATCCTAATCCACCGCCGTATGCTCCTAACACTGGAGTAGGATTATTTTGAACTATAAATACCAATCCATCTGCCGGTGGTGTTGAACCGCTATTTAAATTCATAACAAAATATGTACTAAACCCACCGTTTAAATTGATTTTATTACGTCTTACAACTGTACCGTTTTGGGAATTTATACTGGATACTACCCTAAGTACATTATTTGCAACAGATGACTGCCCCCTCGCCCATAATAGAGTCGAAGCGTTCTCTCCACCAACATTGCTCGAGCTAAAACTATTTAATTCGAGACAAATAGGTATTGGGATACCACCGGCAGCTTCTGTATTCTGCATAAATAATGATGACATGAAAAGTATTGTACTTATCATCAATATTGATGCTCTTTTTAATTTGCTAATTTTGAAACCCATTAAATTTCCTCCTTGTTTTTCTCCTTGTTTTGATGATTTCGTCACTCAAAGAACATAAATTTACATCAGCTATTTTAACTGCATTGATATCTACTATTTGATTTTGAGCACTGTAATCAGCTATTTTACTCTTATACCCAATTTTCGACAAAATAATCCAATATATACATTATTTTTTAGCCGACGTTAGATTATATTACATGAATATACACTTGTCAAATACTTATAGATTTAAATATAAAATAAAAGGATGTCTTTATATAACATTAACTAACGCTATTTAAAGACACCTTATTTCCATGATTACACTATATATTTACTAATTACAATTTCATAAATTTTATCTTTTAGCTTTGCTGCATATACTGTTAATATTTTTAAACATATGCAACTTATTTTATTAACTCAACTTTTATCATAATTTGTAATGTTTCTGTCAATATAAGTCTAGTAACTGTTAATCTATATTCTTTATCATCAATTTTAAATATTCTTTTATCTATTACTTGTGCCAGCATATCTGCATCTAAAGTTTTTACATCTTTGCCCAATAAGGTATTATACTTTTCCTTTATTGCTTTTTCTATTTCCATTTTATCAATTTCTTCACCTTCAAAATCTAAAATTATTTCTGTATGCTTAAGAATAATATTAGCGTTGTTAATTGATTTCTCCAGTTTTTCAAGTTTTTCGGTTTTATCTTCTATAGTATTTTTTAAATATGCAATTTCTTCATATAATGAATCCATCCTATAGCATATCAATATACTAATTAAAATTGACCCTATTAAAACACCGCTTATTATTCCTGTTATAAAGCAAAAAAAATATTTTAAACCTTCTTTTTTTAATTTCCCCATATTTCACTGCACCTTTGAAGAAGCCTGATGAATTTATATCCTGTATTTGCTCCTATTAAAGCTATTAGTATAGATAATCCTTGTTTTACAAGTGATTTAACCTCACCTTCAAATAAACCTTTTTCTATAACGCTAAAAGATGAAAATGTACCTCCTAATGAAGCTGCTATTGCCCACATTTTCATAGAACTTGCCACATTCAGCATAGCATTCATAGGTGGATGGTTTGTTATAATTGCGCCTATACCTGAAAATACACTGGCTCCCACAACTACACCAAAAGATATGAAAAAATTATGTACTAAAGCAGAAAAAAAGGAAGACAAATTCATCACCATACCTTATAGTTTTCTTTTTTATAAAATATGATTAAATTACTTCCTTTATGATGATTATATATCAAAGAAATGTATATTTTTTATAATTCTCTTCTTTTTGATATTCTGTAGAATCGTCATTTTTGCTTGAATACACACAGCTCTCTCCAATAGGGGTCCGATGTTCAGTATGGTAAACAGCCAGATATCAACATTTTTCGGTTTTGGTTGAATTATTTTATAATTGGGTATACAATTACATTAATGAAATCATAAATACGAATAAGTTACTTTTTCGCTTTTAATTGATTAGTGAATAAAACACATCATGAAATAACACTAATCAATCCACCATCTGAAGTTTAGATGCTGAACCAACGAAAAAATCTATGAAATACCGAAAGGAGATTATAAACAAATGAATATTGGTTTTATTGGAACAGGAGTAATAGCATCAGCACTTGTAACAGGATTATGCTCAAGCAAAGATTTATCTCACAGGATTTATTTGTCACCGCGTAATGCCAATCGGGCAGCTGAGCTTGCAAGTAAGTTTGAAAATGTAACAGTATTAAATTCAAATCAAGAGGTCCTTGATAGATCCGAGTGGGTATTTCTTGCTGTCTTCCCCAAACTTGGCGAAGAAATTATTCGCCCATTGTCATTTCGTGAGAATCACCGCGTTATTAATTTGATGTCGGATCGTAAGTTGCCAGAAATTTCTAAATGGATTGGAAATACTCGTACTCTGGTACACATGGTTCCATTATCATTTGCAGCTAAGAGAATCGGTCCTATTGCAATCTATCCAAATGACCGAGATGTTGCGGACGTTTTCGCTGTTCTTGGTGAAATCATAGGTGTTGATGATGTAAAAAAAATTGAAGCCCTAGCGTCTATTACTGGATTAATGAGTTCCTATTACACTCTTCTGTGGGAGATTGTGAAATGGGGCGAACGTGAAGGGCTATCAAATAAAGAAGCAACTGACTATACAGCTGCTTTTTTCGAAGCACTGTCGTTCCAAGTTCGCAATACTAAGGAAGGGGAACTTAACCGTCTTGCACAAGAGATGACTCCAGGCGGACTAAATGAAATGGCACTGCTGTCTATAAAGGAGGAAGGCAGTTTTGAGCCGTGGATTCATTCATTAGATCTCATTCTGACACGACTTAGAAAACAGAATTTTTAAATGTTATGCTATTAAAATCGAAATTTAAAACTATATAAAAAATTACTAAATAATTAGTTAAGAAGGTGGTAACAATTATGCCGCCTTCTCATAATGTTTATTTTAATTAACTCCCCATAATTCTTTACAATTCGATAGTGCCTGGCACGGCGTTCATACCCGTTTCAGCTATATCCATTCCAAGGGAGGTAAATTCATCTAGAAAAACTGATTTCATAACTGTGTCTATTGGATGCAGGGCATCAGACGATTTCATATAATAATTATTATCCATTTATTTGGCCTCCGATACACCCAACAGAACTTGTATATTCAACAGCTCTATCTGTCATATATATTAAGTGACTTACCATTATAATAAAAGGAATATCATTTTTATCGCATTCTTTAAATGCTTTATCTGCATAAAAGGTCCCACAGTTTGGATAATCATATCTAAAATTCTTATTTATCGTGTTTATTGATTCAAATTCGGCTTCTTAACCGTATATAATACAATTTGTTTTATCCTTCATTTTTCACCTCTTATTCTTCCTTACCCAGGTAACACTTCTTATATTTCGTTCCATTACCACATGGATATAGATCGTTCCTGTCAATTTTCTCTTTCTTAACAGTTCCACCAAACTTAAATGTCTTGTCTGCCTTTTTTCTTAGCGTCAAGTGAAATTCTTTATTCTTAATAATGGTTTCCATCACAAAGTAATCCTTGCGAATGAGGGCAAAAGCATCTTCTAATTCACCTGGTGGATTATATAGGATTTTTTCAATACTTACAGAATTTCAATACATCTAATGTTAAGGTTCAACATTCAAACACCGCTATGGCTAATTGGGGAAGTGGCAATTTCAATACATCTAATGTTAAGGTTCAACTGAGTACATAGAAGATATTGAACTATGGATTGACGAATTTCAATACATCTAATGTTAAGGTTCAACATGGTATCTTCAGGGAAGATTTCCGGAATTCGTACAATTTCAATACATCTAATGTTAAGGTTCAACGTTAATCAGTATTTAATTTTAAATAGAATATAAAAATTTCAATACATCTAATGTTAAGGTTCAACTTAAAATGTAATCTATTGAAGCATTTAGCACTTCTTATTTCAATACATCTAATGTTAAGGTTCAACGACGGCTTATTTTATACTAAAAAATCAAATAATTAGATTTCAATACATCTAATGTTAAGGTTCAACTTATATTATAATAGTATTTATGATAGTTTATATGCTGATTTCAATACATCTAATGTTAAGGTTCAACAACATTGGCTAAGAAGAATTGACAACATTATTTATATATTTCAATACATCTAATGTTAAGGTTCAACAATCTTATTTCTCTCATCATTGAACAAAATAAGGCATTTCAATACATCTAATGTTAAGGTTCAACCCTTTACTGGGGTGGAATTGTTCAAGGTGGAAATTAATTTCAATACATCTAATGTTAAGGTTCAACTATGGGAGACGGTGAACTTGGAAGTACTTCTATTCTATTTCAATACATCTAATGTTAAGGTTCAACAAGATTTACTTAATCAATGTGCTGAACAAGAAAATAATTTCAATACATCTAATGTTAAGGTTCAACAAAAATATTTGAAATAGAAGAATCTCGTAATACATAATTTCAATACATCTAATGTTAAGGTTCAACTACGGTAATTTAGCCGTTTTTATTTTTTATTATACTATGAAAACATTACAATTTCAATATTTCTTTTATTATTTTCCAGTGATTTTAATTTTTTCTTTTTTTTATGAGAAATACTTGGCAGCTGTTATTTTTTCAACGTTATTTTGACATCAAAGAATTTTGTCCTTGGAAAAACTAAAGAAATGTGCTCTCACTATTTTTGCTTAATTATAGTTTCTCTTCATCAGAACTTCTATTTCCCATAAACTTTAAAAAACTCAAGTGTTTGGTACTAATATTTCACTTATTTTTCTCATGTAACCTAAAGTATAAAAAAGAGCATCCATAAAATAATGATATGAACGCTTTTTCCTCTATGAAACATTTTAAAACATTTCCTCGTTACGCGAATTTAAATAACCTAAGTGACAAGTAATTTTTCCTGATTTTCTATTTACTTTATTCTTTTGTCTGCTAACTTGTAAACTGCATCATCCGTGCGAACAGAAATCACAATTATCCGCATAACCTCATCTTTAATTTCAAGACCATATACAACTCTAATTCCAAGTTTGAGTAGTTTTATCTTATAATAGCCAGCAAGTTTAGTTTCTGAATTATTTCCTAAGGGCTTACCATAACCGCCCTCGTAATATGGCAGTGGATTTTCAGAAACTTTTTCAATTGCCTTAAGAACTTGTAATTTCTGCGAATGATCAAGTTCTGCCAAATCTTTTTGCGCTTCCTTGATATATTCAATATTCCAAGCCATTATTCAATTTCCACCTCAATATCCTTAAGTTCGCCTTTTTGTATATTTAAGGTTTTCATAAGTTGTTCATGACTAATAAAATCAGCTTCCGATGCAGATCTCATTCTTTTCTCAGCATCAACAAATAGCTTATAGTCTTCAATAGTTTCCATCATTTTTTCATATTTTTCCGGTGATATTAATACACAAGTTGGTTTATTATTTTTTATAACTATTTTATATCCACTATTATTTACTTCATTAAAAATTTTGTTAGCTTCACCTTTATTGAAACGTGAAATTGGAACAATTGAATTTAACATTTCTTTCACAGAAATATCATCAAACATTAAGATCACCTCTTTTATTATTATATTTGTGTTTAATAATATTATATTCACTACTCTTAAATTTGTCAATTAATTTGTCTATGTTCTTATACATATTTTAATTAATATTTATTAAAATAACATAATCAATATTATCAATGAACTTTTTTAATAATTGGTAGTATAATATTAAATATGTTATGCTGAGAGACATCTAAATTATTTAATAATTCATCAAGCGATGAATGCAATCCATCTTTTTTGCTAATGTTAAAGTCAAACTTTAAAGCTGTTTTGATAAATTCATGACCCTTTCATTTCGATACATCTAATATTAAGGTTCAACAGTTTTATGTCCTGAATATGTTGTATTTATAACATCATTTCAATACATCTAATGTTAAGGTTCAACTTTATTTTATACCAATAATGAATTAACAATTAACACATTTCAATACATCTAATGTTAAGGTTCAACCAAACTAAATTTAGAAAATAAAGGAATACCAATAAAATTTCAATACATCTAATGTTAAGGTTCAACCAGAAGCATGTCACAAGCACGTCTAAAAAAGCCAATTTCAATACATCTAATGTTAAGGTTCAACTTATGTCACACAAACTATACAATCACCAATAATTGGATTTCAATACATCTAATGTTAAGGTTCAACTACTTCTCCATGCATCTCACCATCTGCAAATGTAATTTCAATACATCTAATGTTAAGGTTCAACGGTATGGACAAATATAACTCTAAAAGATATTGCAAGATTTCAATACATCTAATGTTAAGGTTCAACGTTGGGCGTGGATTATTAGCTCTGTCGAATTAATGAAATTTCAATACATCTAATGTTAAGGTTCAACCCAGAACAATCTACAATATCACATGAAAAAGCTTTAATTTCAATACATCTAATGTTAAGGTTCAACTACAGCGTTTTAGCCGTTTTTATTTTTTATTATACTATATAAATATTGCAATTTCAATATTTCTTTTGTTATTTTCCAGTGATTTTATTTTTTTCTTTTCTACACGAGAAATATTTGGTAACTGTTATTTTTTCAACGTTATTTTAACATCAAATAATTTTGTCCTTGGAAAAATTAGAGGAACATGTCCTTGCTGTTTTTGCTTAATCCTAATTCCTCTTAATTAATAAAGCTCAAGTCAATGGTTTACCATTCAACGCACTAGAGATACCCTCGTTCATCCCCACCCATATAGTTAACCGTGCCCGTGACTGATGTTATGGATATTATAAATCTCCACTATCCTTCAAAACCACTCTAAGAAATTCATGAATAGAGAAGTCTGGATTCGAGTAAATTGTTGTGTTTTCAATCTTTGTACTGTCTGCTTTTACTTTACTCTTGCGAATCATTTCTGCCCTTCCAATTGCCACTTTAACATCTTCCAAGGTTATTTGACTTAGTATCCTTTTTATAACTTTTTGATTTTTAATGTTATCTGAAGACTTCAGCCCAAAGACTCTACGCACATCTGTAGCATATGCATCATTTCTCGTAACGCTCTTATTATAGTCCTCTTTATGAAGAATTAGCCATAGATCAAAATTTACGCTACTGTAAGCATGATAGATGTGTCGGCCTTCTTTTCTTTTTGAAGGCTTTAACTTCTTGTTCAGTGAATCACAGATTTCAATATTCCTCTTGAATTCCACATCGTTATGGTCAAAATCAAATACAGCGGCGCTGTCATAATCCTCATATCTCTTTTCAAGACGATGTGGTGAATCTTCAAAGGTATTAAACTTTACAACTTTCTGAGGAAAGTCCTTGATCAGCATTGCCAGATGATTCAGATACATTGTTTCTTGCTGTCCATCACAAATACATAGATATGTTTTTCTATACTTCCCCATCTTCAGTCCCCTTTTTACCGTTTTGGTCTAACAGTTTAGAAAAGTCTATGAAAGGAAGTGCCCCGTAATTTCCTTTGAAGTAATTGATTAAATAATTATGATCATTTCTCACTTCTTCAGCTCCAAAATCCGCTAGAGAATAAATCACGCTTTCATACAAATCAGTATCCTTTTCAACGAAGCGAATCTGATCCCTTCGGAATATCTTATTGTTTAGGTAAATAGGGTTATGCGTTGTGAAAATCAGTTGTGCGCCGGCTTTATTTAGATCACTGTCATTAAAAAGAGCCAATATCCCTTTTATTAACTCAGGATGAATTGCAGCATCAAACTCATCTAGAATAAAAACGCCGCCCGAATTGAAAAGTTTCTCAAAGGGAATCGCAAAATCAACAAGTTTAAGTGTTCCCCTGGATTCCATAAGCTCCGCAGGTATCACAACATTCTCATCGTGGTATCTATAAATTGAAACAAGCTCCATACTGGATGAATCTTTATCTTCTGCTTTGTTTGATTTAAAAGCTATTCCCTGGGGGCCAAAATCTGCATTCTTAACAAACCCATCAAGTATCATATTCCAGGCAAAGAAATCTTTTTTAGGACTATCTTCCAACGAGAATGTTAAGTTTGTTTTTTTCAGTGTAAAATCACTTACCACAACTAGCTCTTCTTTAAAGAAGTCTAGTACCATATCCGCCAGTTCATTGCTGATTATACTTTTAAATGCCCTTGATAAGAACAGCTCTGTTTCATCAATATTTTCATTGATTTTCTTCTCAAACTGTTTTAGAAGTTTCTCATTAAATTCAATAATGGATAGTGCTTTTTTCTCTTTGTTAATATGTATCTTATTCTGTTCTCTCGTATATATAATTATTTTTTGGTCAGACTTATCAATATAAGACAGAAATTCAGATACAATGCGCCTGTTTTCTTTCTTGAAAGTGCTCACTTCAACCTCAATACCAAACTCTAGGCGTTTTCCTGCATAAATAAAATCAATCTCAAATTTCATCGGCTTCTCAGCTTCTTGATAAGCAAATGGATAAAGTTCCAAATTCTTCAAGTTTGCTATATTTGCCTCAAGCGATCCCGAAAGAACAATATCCTTCATCACAGCCAGGGACATAATGATGTTGGATTTTCCGCTGGCATTAGCTCCATATATTACAGCTGAAGGTATAATCCTCAACTCATATTCCCTAATCAGATTATCATTAAGCGTGGTTTGTCTTCCAGCTATCATTGAAAGACTAGTCATTTCTTTAAACGACCTGAAATTTGAAAATCTATAGTCAATTAACATTGTAAAACCTCCTCTATTAGGATTTCATTGGTAGTTTTATTATACCCCATAGAGAAGATTTTTACAACATTGTTTGAGTTTTTTTCTCAAATCCACTTCCCCTTATAGCCTATATATCGATTTTTATGTCCCTTTATGTAGATTAAAAGCATTTAATCTGTTTTTACTTACTCCTTTCCTTATTGCATTTATCCTTTAACTTCACTAGTATATCTTTAAGGTTCTCTGGAATTGGCAATCTCAGTCTTGATGTATTTTCAATGATACTGATCCATTCATTACAAGTCGATAGTGCCTGTCAACGGCAAGTCTTAGAAATTCAATACATCTAATGTTAAGGTTCAACAAATCTGTTGATGTTATACTTTCGCCAGTATTTAAAAATTTCAATACATCTAATGTTAAGGTTCAACTTTAGTTCAAGGGTTGATATATAAAGCAAATTTAGACATTTCAATACATCTAATGTTAAGGTTCAACTTATAAAACTATTTTCCTTAAAAAATATATTTTCATATTTCAATACATCTAATGTTAAGGTTCAACGAAAAAACAGTATTAGGCACAGATAAAGATTATGAATTTCAATACATCTAATGTTAAGGTTCAATACAACAAAAACACAGATGTATTAATCCTTATATTATATTTCAATACATCTAATGTTAAGGTTCAACAGCAAGTAAAAATCTAATATTACATAATGCATTTACATTTCAATACATCTAATGTTAAGGTTCAACCAATACGTGTACCAATACGGAGATAAACCGTTCCTATTTCAATACATCTAATGTTAAGGTTCAACATCTATCGTCCATAGCGCACGTTGTATAGGCGTCCGGATTTCAATACATCTAATGTTAAGGTTCAACGCTCAGTATCTAAAATTAACAAAAGAATTTGAAGAAATTTCAATACATCTAATGTTAAGGTTCAACTAATCTACTATTTTTTTACGTCATACAACTTAAAAATTTCAATACATCTAATGTTAAGGTTCAACCCAGATGAGACGCCAGATACTGGCGGAACTTTTGGATTTCAATACATCTAATGTTAAGGTTCAACGCATACTTTAAAGCATTTATAATAATAAATGCAAGATTTCAATACATCTAATGTTAAGGTTCAACTTTTTCCGCTCCTTTGCATTCCGCTAAATAATGCTATATTTCAATACATCTAATGTTAAGGTTCAACTACAGTAATTTAGCCATTTTTATTTTTCATTATACTATAAAGGTATTGTAATTTCAATATTTCTTTTGTTGTTTTCCAGTGATTTTAATTTTGCTTTTTTTGTATAGGTAATACGTGATAAACATTGTTTTTTCAATGTTATTTTGACATCCTAGAATTTTATCCTTGGAAAAATTAAACTAACTCAAGCCAATCGCAGTCAAACCGTTTTAGACACCGCATTGCCATATAACGTTTATCAGAACTTAACTGTATAATATTTTTTACAAGTGCTGAAGAATTAAGTATTGTTGTTTGTAAATACAGAAGAAAAAATTATTACAAATGGTTGTCAATTAATATAATTAATGATAATATGAGTTAAAAGTATATATCAAATTATTAAAATTAAACAAAATGGAAAATAATTATCGGAGGATACTGTGAAAATTAGTTGGAACGAAAAATACAATACAATAGCAATATATAGCTTTCTTGTTATTACATCTTGCATTCTATTCTTTCTTGCTTTGTCAGGATTAGATAAAGTTATTAAAACGATTGTCAGCTATTTTAATATTTTATACCCTTTTTTTTATGGGTTTATAATTGCATATCTCGTAAATTTTTTATTAAATTTTATAAAAAAGCATTTAGGAAAAATTTCAGCAATGAAAAAAATAAAAGACACATGGTTCCACATGATTTGTTTAATCTTGGCTTATTTGATTTCTGGATTTCTCGTGTATCTTTTTCTTGCTTTCATTTTTCCACAGCTCATCGCAAGCATCAGCGGACTTGTACGAAACATGCCGTCATATATGCGATCTACTTCAAAATACATTGAAGAGCTCAATGATAATGCTTTTTTTTCACCTGAAGCAATTGACCTTATTAATAGAAGTTTGAATGATTTAGTAGCATTTATAAATGATAATGTACAAAATTTAGTTTCTATTGTACTTTTCTTCCTTAGAAATACTGCTCTTTCTGTTTGGAATGTATTTCTAGGCATAATCATATCTATATATATGCTGGCAGAAAAAGATCAGTTCATCAGCCTTACAAAGAAAGTAATTTATGGTATATTTGATGAAAAAGTTGCAGATAAAATTCTTCAGCTTTCAAGACGTTCTCAGAAAATTTTCAGTAATTTCTTAGGTGGAAAAATATTGGACTCCTTAATTATGGGGATTATACTATTTACTATTCTTTCCATAGTGAAGATGCCTTACACATTGTTGATTTCATTTATAATCACAGTAACTAATATTATTCCTTTTTTTGGTCCTTTTATAGGAGCTATTCCTTCAGTTGTAATCATTTTTTTTGAATCACAAGTCATGGCTTTTTGGTTCCTTATAATTATTTTCATTTTACAACAGGTGGATGGGAATATTATCGGACCTAAAATCATAGGTGATTCTTTGGGTATTTCTTCGTTTTGGATTCTCTTTGCAATTCTTGCAGGCGGAAAATTTTTCGGATTTATCGGTTTAATTATTGGAGTTCCGCTCTTTGTCCTCATCTACTCCATTATTAAAGAGCTTGTGGAAATGCGTTTGAAAATTAAAGGGCTTCCAACAGAAACTAAAGATTATCTGAAAAAATAGTGAGGTAATGATATTTTTGTTAACCATGCAAATTTATCAGGAATTTGCTTTAGCTTGTATGTAAGCTTTAATTTTTTCTACGGCTTCCCAGGGTGTATTTATAATAACAGCTCCGGCATCTGATAAAATCTTGCATTTTTCTTGGAAGCCTTCACCTCCTTTTGATATAATTGCGCCTATATGCCCCATTCTTGATCCTTTTGGTGCACATCTGCCTAATATATAAACAAAAACTTTTTTATTCATCTTTGAAATAATCTTTGCACACTCATTTTCTTTCATACCGCCTATTTCTCCAACCAGCATTATAGCATCCGTATCCTTATCATTTTCAAAAAGCTCAAGATATTCAATTGGATTTCTGCCTATAACCCTATCTCCTCCACTTCCTATGCAAGTAGATTGTCCTATTCCTGCTTCGCTTAGTATACGCACCATTTCAATAGCAATAGTACCTCCACGAGTTATTAGTCCTAACCTTCCCTTTTTAGCATAATCAGATCCCAAAGAGCCTAAAAGGCACTCTCCGGGAGATATCAGACCTATAGTATTAGGGCCTACAATCCAAACATTGTTTTCTTTGGATTTTCTTTTAATTTCCATGCATTCATGAAGGGGAACTCCCTCGGCTGCTACAACAATCAGCTTTACTCCGGCGTCAATCGCTTCTAATACTGCTTCTTTAACGGCAACAGGCGGTACATAAATAAGACTTGTATTAAATTCTTCATGCTTTGCAGCTTCTTTTACTGTATTATATATAGGAATTCCCTCTATAACTTGTCCTCCTTTTCCTGGACTTGTTCCTGCCATAATCTTAGTTCCATATGAAAGCATAGTATGTATTTGACTTCTGCCATATTTTCCTGTAATCCCTTGAATAACAACTTTAGTATCTTTATTTATTAAAATGCTCATTTTGTACCTCCATTTTCATATTGCTTTGAAAGTCTGACGCATTCATTAACAGCTTCCTCTAAAGATCTGTATGTTATGACACCTACCTCTTTTAACATCTCATTTCCTTTTTTCAGGTTCATATTTTTTACAGCCGCTCCTGATGCTCTGATGCATGATATAAGCTTTTTATGAGGCTTAACTTTTTCTATAGCCTCGGCTATTGTCGCTACATAATTTTCAAGAGGCTGTGCAGTAAGTGTAAAATTAATCATAATAGCCTTTATTATATTATCTTCTTCAAATTTTTTTAAAAGATCAATGTACAAATTTACAATTACTTCATAATTGTTACTTCCTATTATATCAATAAAATTTGCCGGCGATCCCCCTAAGTATTTAATGGTATCAACCAACATCATAGTATTGCTGGCACCAACACTTACTATTCCAATATTGCCCCCCAAATTCACATATGAGAGACTGTCTGATTTAGCAGTATCTGTTTTTCTGCTTTTTTCAAACTCAGCAAGCATTGGTTGTCGAAACATTGCATAATCATCTGTAATAACCTTTGAATCTCCAGCCCATATCTCACTGGTGTTTTCGTTTATTAAAACGGGATTAATTTCTACTGTATCTGCTTCGTATTTCTTAAATACATTATAGAGTTTATACGCCAAATCAGATATTTTAACCAAAAGTTCTCCTTGATAGCCTGCATCTAAGGCTAGATCAATCAACTGATATTTGTATATTCCATTTATAGGATCTATGTTTAATTTTGACTGCTTTGATTCTGCAGCAATTTCTTCAATATATATTCCGCCTTTTTTATTAATAATAATTACAGGTACTCCATTTACATCATCTATGGTTATCCCTATATATCCTTCAGATGTTGCATTGATACATTCTTCTATTAAAAGATTTTCAGAAGGTTTAATCTTCTTAAATATTTCATCCAAGTTTTCTATTAACTCTTTTTCATCACCGGATTTTTTAATCAAACCTGCCTTTCCTCTGCCGCCTTGAAGCACCTGAGCCTTTATTACAACAGGATAGCCTATTTTTTTTGACTCTATTATTGCATCTTCAATTGTATTTACAATACTGCTCTGAGGAACAGGGATGTTTAAATTTTTAAATAAGATTTTTCCTTCATATTCATAAAGTCTCATTTTTTCCCCTCTTTTTTTGTTGTTTTAAAAAATTTTAAATATTGCTTTGAGCATCTTCTGACATTATTGTCATCATTAGCATGTTATTAAGATAATTAAAAGATTTCATAAATTCCATATCTTGTATCGTATAATAAGCCTCTTTTCCCAGCTTTATAATATCTGGATTATTACAGCAGATTTTTTGCGCCAATTCCATTGTTTCTTTTTCCAAATTTTCTTGAGTTGATATCTTGTTAATCATACCATACATCAATGCATCCTTAGGCGAAAGGTCCTCTCCGGTAAACATCATCTCTAAAAGTTTTCTTTTATGAACCACTCTGCTGACTGGAGCCATAATATTCATTGGCATCAATCCTTTTTTGACTTCCGGCATTCCCAATTTTGCATCATTAGAGCAAACAACCAAATCTGCGGACATAGCAAGACCAAATCCTCCGGCTAAAGCAAATCCGTGAATTTGGGCAATGATTACCTTGCTTGAACTGTTCATGATTTTGATTACATCAGGAAGACCTTTAAGATACTCTCTTTTTTGCAAAATTGTCATTGATTTTGAACTTATGACATTTAAATCTGCTCCTGAACAAAAACCTTTACCTTCTCCTTTTAGGATTATTACCTGAACATGTTTTTTTGCATCTAACATTTTGAAAGCATCTAAGAGCTCTTCTAAAAGCTCTTCATTCATGGCATTTCTTTTTTCAGGTCTATTTAGTATAATTTGCGAAACCATTGCTTCTTTTACTATAATTGTTTTATAACTCATAATAATACCTCATATCAAACATTATATCCGTGCAATAGGACTGTAATCGAAATCAAATCCAAAATATCTTGGTCCAAAAGCAGCAATTGCTTTATCCGACAAAAATTCCTCCCTAGCCGGAACAATTATAATACCAACCTCTTCTCCTTCAGAAAGATTGGTATTTGACATGGGTTCTCCGTCTTTCCAACTTAAAAGTATTATCATATCAGGGCTTGCAGCCACTGGTTTATCATTTTCCCATAAAACATGATTTTCATTCTTGAACCATATTTTATAATTTTTACCTTTAAGGTCATCCATGCCTTCTACAGTATAAGTTCCCCAATAATATCCTTCTCTATTTTCTGCTTCTTTTTTTATTATTTTTCCTTTGCCTATAAAATATCCTTTAGCTGCATCAGCTCCTGCCTTGCAAGGATTTTCACCTTGTTCACGTGCTATTCTTATATTGCGCCCTACTTCAAAACATTGAGAAAGAGTATTATATACTAAAGATTCTTTTATATCCTTTCCATTCATAAGGCAAGTAGCTTGAGCCGATTCTCCGTATGATGCCTCGCTTACTGCTTTACCTATACGCTCCATTGCAGAATGGTTGAAAGCATATGTTGTAATAGTAGTGTTACCCCATGAGTCTACGAATGCTACGGGTAAAAAATTCTTTCCATTTATGGTAGGGAGCCCTTGCCCCATTTCAGGAACAGCGCGACCGGAACAATCACCGTCTATAACCGGAATCCCTTTATGATATGCAGCAGCCATACAGCATCCAGAATTAGAACCCCCAAGCTCTGCTACAAACAATCCTGTTACTTTTTTGCCTATGTATTTTTCTAAATTATCAACCGCATTTACAAGCATTTCTGTTGGTGAATATTTACGATTTACAAATCCCTTCTTTTTCATTTCATTTAATATTTCAGGAGCTTTAGGTGCTATACTTCCTGTAAAACAAACAGTACAAAAAACATCATCATCCTGTATTTCTTTTGGATCCATAAGGATCAACTTATAACCTTTTTCCAGAGATTCTATTAAAGCAGCACGCCCGCTGCTAACCTTTCCTCCGCCTCCGGTACCAAAAAAGGCGCAACCTGTAAGAAAGTCTTCTATATCTTCATGTGTTTTAAGTTCAAATTTATTCATTACTATTACCTCTCTTCTTTATATTCTTTTTGTTTTGAGGATAAATGACATCTAACACTGTGGCTTCCCTCAAAGTTCAGCATCCGAGGATCATCTTCCTTACATATATCCATAACAAATGGGCAGCGAGTATTGAAACTGCAACCTCTTGGTACATTCACAGGACTTGGTATTTCTCCTTGAGAGTGTACACGTTTTGGCTTGTATTTTTCCTCTTCTTCACTTACTACCGGTATAGAAGATAACAACATCTGTGTATAAGGATGCTGCGGATTTTGAAAAAAACTTTCTGTTGGTGCAATTTCTGCAATCTTACCTAAGTACATTATAGCCACTCTGTCAGCAACATTTCTCATCAAACTTAAGTCATGTGTTATAAATAAATAAGATAAATTCATCTCCTTTTGTAATCTTAGCAACATATTAATGATTTTTGCCTGAACAGATACGTCCAATGCACTGGTGGGTTCATCTAAAACAATCATAGACGGTCTTGTAGCCAATGCCCTAGCTATTGCTACCATCTGTTTTTCACCGCCGCCCAGCATTCCAGGATATGTATGCATATATTCATGTGGAAGTTCCACCATATCCATTAGTTTAGCTATCTCTTTAGGGTAGTCCCGTGGCGGGCATATCTTGTGTATTTTTAAGGGAAGTTCCAGTATTTTATATACTGTTTGCTGAGGGTTTAATGATGTACCTGGATCTTGAAACACCATTTGTATTTCCTTTTTCATATTTAAAGGACGTTTCCCTATATCAACACTTATGTCTTTTTCTTTAAAACTAATGGACCCTTCCGTTATCCCGTACATGCCAATTACTGTATAAGCTGTTGTACTTTTACCTGATCCGGATTCTCCGACTAATCCAAGAGTTTCTCCTCTGCACAGGGTAAAATCAATTCCATCTATGGCTTTAACATATTTCTTTTCATTACCTTTCCCATCAATCGGAAAGTACTTTTTCATGCTATTTACCTTCAAGATATCTTCTTGCATTCACATTCTCCTTTCGCTCGTCTGAACGTCAAATACATCATATTTGAACACACAAACGCTGTTATTCTCTTTATACTAGGACTCGCCATATAAGAAACATGCAACCTGATGACCTTTTATTGGTTCAAATACCGGCGGTGTAGACTCTTGACATACGGGTAATGCTTTTGGACACCGGGGTGCAAATCGACATCCTTTTGGAGGATTGAGATAATTTGGAATACGTCCTGGTATACCCGTTGCTATACCTCCACCTGAAAGTTTTGGAATACAGCTCATTAACCCTTGTGTATAAGGATGCAACGCCTCTCTAAACAACTCACTTGAAGTTGTTGTCTCAACTATACTTCCTGCATACATGACATATATCCTGTCTGCAACCTCCCTAGCAACGCCTAATGAATGGGTTATAAGTATAAGCGCGCTGCCTTTTTCCTCTACCCTTTGCTTTAAGGTTTTAAGAACCTGATCCTGTATTGTAACATCAAGGTTTGTAGTAGGTTCATCAGCTATTACCAGATTCCTAGGTGTTGATAAAGACATAGCTATGCAAATACGCTGCCTCATACCACCGCTAAGCTGGAAAGGATAATTCTTCATAATGCGCTCCGGATCGGGAAGAGAAGTTTCTTTAAGTGCATTTATTACTTTTTCATACTGCACTTTCTCATCAGAAGCTCCCTCTATACCTGAATAATGAATAACCTCTTTCATTTGGGTGCCAATGGTGAATACAGGGTTTAGAGAAGCTATAGGATCCTGAAAAATAACTGATATCCCCTTACTGCGCAAATTCTTTATTTCTTTGGAAGACATTTTAAATGTATTTTTCCCATTGAAATAAATCTCACCTCTATCTACCCTCGCCTGACGAGCTAAAATCTGTGCAATTGAATTTACTGTAGTGGTTTTTCCACATCCGGATTCCCCTACAATACTAACCTTTTCACCTGGACGAACTTGCAAGTTAACACCGTTAAGTACTCTTAAATAACCTTTAAATGTACGAAATGATACATGTAAGCCCTTTACATCTACAACATTTTCTGAATTATTATATTTTTCCATATTATCAATCCCCCTCATTAGATAGCATATCTTTAATACCATCACCTGTAAGATTGAATCCTAAAACTATGACCATGATTACAAGTGCCGGAAAGATTGAAAGCCACCACTGATCAGGCAAATAATTTACTCCGTTGGAAACCATTGCTCCCAAAGATGGAATAGGTGCCTGTTCACCCATACCTACAAAACTCAATGTAGCTCCTGCCAGTATTGCCCCGCCAATATCTAATGTCATTTTTGTGAAAACAGGCGCCAAACAATTAGGCAATATTTCTTTTATTAATATATGCCATTTACCGGCTCCAAGTATTTCTGCCGATTTTACATAAGTTTCATTTCTTGTTGATACCACCATGCCATATACCATGCGTGTATACCATGGCCACCATGAAACGCATAGTGCAAGCATTGCATTGGTTAAATTGGGTTCCATAATAGACGATACACAAAGCACCAATATCAGTGCAGGCAAAGCTAAAAACACATCTGATATACGCATGATTACTGTTGATATAAACTTTTCTCTCCAGTATCCTGCAATGAGTCCAAGTATCCCGCCAATAGGCACTACTACAATTAATACGCCTATACCCATAGTCAAAGCACCTTTGAATGCAAATATGACACGGCTGAACACATCTCGACCCAAAGTGTCTGTTCCCATTAAATGTTCAAGAGAAGGAGCCTTGCTTGCATTGGCAAAATCTACAAATGCACCTGCATGTTCAGGATAAGGAGCTATCCAATTGCGCAATAGTGTAACAATAATAACAGATACCACTATAATTAAACCCACTACTGATAGCTTATTCATAGAAAACTTATACCATAGCCTTCTAATTTTTTCAGTACGGTCTGCTTTTGGTATAATAACCTCTTCATTTTCAATTTTTTCACTTATTTTACTACCTCTGTCCAAAATCATTCACCTGCCTTTGTATATCGTATACGTGGATCAAGAAAAGTTATTAATAAGTCTGTCAAAAAATTCATAACAACAAATACAACTCCCAATAAAAGTACTACAGCTGAAACAGAAAAAACATCCTTGTTTAACATAGCTTGAAGACAATATCTGGATAACCCCGGATAATTGAATATTTGCTCCACAATAAAAGCTCCCCCTACCATTGCAGCAATATTAAGCGACATGACAGATACGGAAGAATTAAGAGATGTTTTAAGTAAATATTTAAATAATATTTTGTTTTCTGGTATGCCATAGGCATGTTCTGCCAGGGCATATGGTTTATCCATGTTTTGTGTCATGCTTGAGCGAATAATACGTGCTGCTTGGCTGATGCCTGCAAAAGACAATACCACAGCCGGCATTATAATATGTTTTAAACTGTCTGCCACTCCTTTGATATTTCCTGCTAATAAATAATCTATAGTATACATACCGGTTATTTTAGCCGGGGCTGACATAAATTCACTGATGCGCCCTGACGAAGGTAATATTGGTATAATATAAGCAAATAAAAGCATTACCAGTACTGCCCATAAAAATGCCGGTGAAACTACACCTAGGTAAGAAAAAATTCTAATTGCAGCATCTTGCCACTTACCTGAATATTTTGCTGAAAGTACACCTAACAATATCCCAAATATAACCATTATTACAGCTGATAAAGCAACTAATTCTAATGTAGCAGGAAAATAACTTTTT
>SWCH01000864.1_pt1 | contig 25877 bp, 26 predicted proteins | sample 4690051 | NCBI WGS metagenome assembly SWCH01 (sample SAMN10267282, study PRJNA491770) | bioreactor metagenome | isolation source: DHS bioreactor inoculated with | place: Japan: off Shimokita Peninsula | reverse complement strand
ATATTTGCTTAATGTCATCAAGCCTGTGAATCATAAATTCCTTGTGTGGACAATAATCTGTACCTATTACAATATCTGCAAAATGAGAAAATGGACATTTGTCGGTAATTATATATCCATAGCTTGCCTTAATCAGGGAACATAAATTGTTATCAATTACTTCTTCTGCAGATTCAATATTTGAACCATCAATTCCAAATATATTTATAGGAACAATATCCATTGCCCACAATATTTCTCTTGGTACATTAACTCCGTAAATTCCAGCTATATTTTTCCCTTTATTTTTAAGCTCCAAGGCCGCTACAAAGGCATTATGTCTTATATTTTTAAATTCCTCCAATTCAAAATACAATTTATCGTCCATCTTAATACCGCCTATTTTGAAAGTGCCGCACCAACGGCTCCGGCATAGCGTGCCTTATCATTAGAATTAACTGTTTTCTTAAGTTTTTTACCCAGCTGTTCGCACATATATCTACTTTCGCAAAATCCTCCTGTCAAAAAGAAATTGTCATTATCTGAATTTAATTTACTGCTTAAGGTATATACCTTGTTTACAATCGAATTGACAACTCCCCATGCTATATCTTCTTTAGGTCTTCCGTTTCCTATTAAGCTTATAACCTCTGATTCTGCAAACACAGTACACATTGAGCTTATAGAAACTTCATTTCCTTTTTCTGCAAGATCAAAAATTTCCTTAAGTGTAACTCCAAGAGTATTTGCCATTATTTCCAAAAATCTTCCCGTACCTGCAGAACATTTATCATTCATGATAAAATTCGTTACCATCCCATCTTTAACAGAAATTATTTTTGTATCCTGTCCTCCGATGTCTATTACAGTGCAATTTTCTTTGTTTAAATAATAGGCTCCTCTTCCATGACATGTTATTTCAGTTACAACCTTATGTGCAAATGGTACTGATACCCTACCGTAACCTGTGGCCGTTATGTGAGAATTATCGGATGTGATTTCTCGCTCTTTTAACCAGTTTTGAATGTTTAAGGCTGTCTCCTTGCTGCTCCATCCTGTGGGCATGAGTAAATTATACAATATTTCTCTGCTATCTTCCGACATTACAATTACTTTGGCTGCAGCAGAGCCTATATCTATTCCTACACGATACATATTATACTCCTTAATTTTTCTAAATTTTTTATTGTAATTATTAATTTCATTATAATTTTTCATCTTTAAATATTCTGTACAATATGAGTCATCTTTAAGTTTGAATGTATTTTTTCTTGTACAATGTACTTCAAATCCAAACTTTTCGTATAACTTAATTGCTTTTAAATTAGTACTTCCAACTTAATTCACTCATATCCGGTTTTGATTAAATATCATAATTATTTTCCTATCCTTTTCATAAATAATTTATAAATTTGCTTTATATCTGTATCATTTTAAGTATAACATAAATGTTTTGTTTACACCATTATTTTCAATGCTTTTTTTATTATCATTTGCATTTCTTATCATGATTCAAACAACCCTTCATCATATAGGTTTATTATTTTGACTGATTTTTTGATTCTATTTGCGTGAAAAAAACTAGAATGATTAGTGCAAAAACATGTTAATAATTTTTTTGCTTATTTTTATTTGGATTATTGGGAAACCAGCCTTTATTAACACGTTCCTCTTGTTCAAAAAGTTCATGTATGCTCCACAATGATGTAAATCCAGTAATACCTGCTATTGAAGAAATCGTGACATTGTTAACAAATATAGATAATCCTATTAATATTATTCCTGCAATTAAAAAAACCGGCCAAACTTTTTTGCCAATATAATATTCAGATTTTATAACGATTGGATGAAATAATCCAATAATTGCAAAAGCGAATATTCCTATTATCAACCCTTGGAAATTCATTTCTACTCCTCCTTTTTGAAACTAAAATTTTCAGCAATAAACTATGCTGTATTTTAAAATCTAATAAGAATACAGGAAGAACAGTCATGATGCCCCTCCTGTACAGGAAAATTGCTGTAAGATTTTATTTTTTAACTTTTGAATTGCTCTTAAAAATATCTTAAAGTATTATTTCTCACTTTGCAATTCATATTTTTCATTTTTTTTACAATTCAAATCATTAAGCTCTTCCATATCTTTAAGGCTCAGTGTTTTTAACATCATAACATGAACAGTCACGCCGATTCCAACCGCAACCAAAAACAGCCTAATATGAAGTGATGATACAAAGATAATGGAAACAATCAGAGTGGACCAAAGAATAAAAATTATTCTAATTTTTATTTTCTTGGAAATAGCCTTATAAGTCAAATAGGCATATATGTATGCTCCAAAGATTTTATGATTGACCAACCAATTATACATCCGCTCGGAGCTGCGTAAATAAAAAAATGCGGTAAGCAGTAAGAAGGGAGTAGTTGGAAGTAAAGGTAGTATAATACCAACTAATCCTAAAGCTAAAGATACTGATCCCAGAAAAATATATAAATATTTTTTTATCGAATACAATTTCAACCTCCATTCAAACAAGAAAATCAAAGGGGCAGGATGACTACCCCTTATTACTAATAAGCTTATATTGCAGCAAACTAATCCCTTCTGCAATGCCTAACAAGTTTTAGGCAAGATCAAAACGATCTGCGTTCATCACTTTATTCCATGCTGTTACAAAATCTTGAGCAAATTTCTCATTTGCATCATCGCTTGCATAAACCTCTGCAATGGCGCGCAACTCTGAGTTTGAACCAAATATCAAATCAACGCGGGTACCGGTCCATTTGAGTTCGCCGGTCTTTCTATCTCTCCCTTCAAACACATCACCGTCATCAGAAGTCGGTTTCCATGTGGTATTCATATCCAGTAGATTTACAAAAAAATCATTTGTGAGGCTTTCAGGGTTCTTAGTAAATACACCGTATTGGGACTTTTTATAATTAGAATTCAATACCCTCATACCGCCAACTAGAACCGTCATCTCCGGTGCAGTCAGACCCAACAACTGAGCTCTATCAACAAGCATTTCCTCAGCAGAAACGGCAAATTTGGACTTACTATAATTACGGAATCCATCTGCTTTCGGTTCTAACACAGAAAATGAAAGTATATCGGTTTGCTCTTGTGATGCATCTGTACGGCCAGGAGTGAATGGAACTGATATATCAAAACCTGCATTCTTAGCCGCTTGCTGAACTCCTACGCAACCTGCTAAAACAATTAGATCTGCAATAGAAACTCTCTTTTGACCTGATTTTACACTGTTAAATTCATTTTGAATTTTTTCCAGGACTTGTATCACCTTTTGCAGCTGCTCCGGCTGATTAACTTCCCAATCCTTCTGTGGTGCCAGGCAAATCCGAGCACCATTGGCGCCACCTCGCTTATCAGATCCTCGGAAGGTTGATGCAGATGACCATGCTGTGTAGACCAGTTCATGGACTGATAAGCCTGATGCAATGATATCAGCCTTAAGTTCTTCGATATCTACTTCATTTATTAACTCATAATCCACTGCAGGTAACGGATCTTGCCAAATCAGTTCTTCCTCAGGAACCTCTGAACCAAGATACCGTGATCGTGGACCCATATCACGATGAGTTAACTTAAACCACGCCCGTGCAAAAGCATCGGCAAATTCTTCAGGATTCTCCTGAAAGCGCTTTGCAATAGGCTTGTAGATTGGATCATATCTCAATGTAAGATCAGCTGTAGTCATAATAGTTGGATATTTCTTTGAAGGATCATGACCATCTGTCACAAGGTCTTCATCTTCTGGATTAACTGCTGCCCATTGCCAAGCACCGGCAGGACTTTTAACAAGATTCCAATCATATTTAAACAGAATATCCAAATATTTAGAATCCCATTTTGCAGGAGTGGGTGTCCATGCCCCATCGATTCCGCTTGTAATGGTATTGCTGCCTTTACCGCTGCCCATACTATTTTTCCAGCCAAGCCCCTGTTCTTCTATGCTGGCTGCCTCAGGTTCACGCCCTACATGAGCCGGGCTGCCGGCACCGTGACATTTACCAAAAGTATGACCGCCTGCGATGAGCGCAACAGTCTCTTCATCATTCATAGCCATACGGGCAAATGTTTCCCTAACATCTTTAGCTGAAGCAAGAATATTTGGCTCACCATTAGGTCCTTCAGGATTTACATAAATCAACCCCATTTGTACTGCAGCCAAAGGATTTTCAAGGTCTCTCTCTCCTGAATAACGTTTATCACCAAGCCATTCGCTTTCAGTCCCCCAATATATATCCTCTTCAGGCTCCCAAACATCTTCCCTTCCACCGGCAAAACCAAAGGTTTTAAATCCCATGGACTCCAAAGCACAATTACCTGCAAGAATCATGAGGTCTGCCCATGAAATATTTTTCCCATATTTCTTCTTTATAGGCCAAAGCAGCCGTCGTGCTTTATCTAGATTTGCATTATCAGGCCAGCTGTTTAGAGGGGCAAATCGTTGTGTACCTGAACCTGCACCGCCACGACCATCACCCATACGATAAGTACCTGCGCTGTGCCATGCCATTCGTATGAAAAGACCACCATAATGTCCATAATCTGCTGGCCACCATTCCTGCGAATCAGTCATTAATTCATACAAATCTTTTTTTAATGCCACAAGGTCTAACTTCTTGAATTCTTCAGCATAGTTAAATTTTTCTCCCATGGGATTTCTAATAACAGGATTCTGGTGAAGCACCTTAAGATTCAGCTGGTTGGGCCACCATTCCCTATTTGAAGTGCCGCGACTAGCACTCTTATCCTTAGTCATTCCTGTTACTGGGCATTTTCCTTCTTTGCTCATAAATAATCCTCCTTTTTTATTATTTATTTGAAAGGCACCTAAAATATGCACCTATAAAATAAACATCTTTGCTTGTTATCCTAAATTAATTTAAATCACATATATTAAGCTAGTTAATATTAACAATATCATATCTTCCTTCAAGACCTTATATTGTTATTACCCTAATCACACAAGTTTGAATCAATAAATTTAATTATTTATCCGGTCTACTCACCCTTAAACACTACTTCACAGCCGATTTATTTTTTCAATATATAAAAATAAGGATTTGTGATGTTAAAAGTATCCACCAGTCAACTGGCAGAAAAAATTTTAACTTCAAAAATCCTTTATTTATGAGCTTTTTCATGGTTATACTACAACTGACTCTAGTTTAACCTTCTTTTTTGTTTTTTCCGTACTTACCATAATAATCAATGCTATTTTATTTTTATAGAAATTTTCTTGGTTAACATCCTAATAATAAACAAAGTTAACAATACTATCCCAAGTGTTTTCAATGTTGACGTAAAAAATGATGAATTGGTGTAAACTGCTTCTTCTAAATTAGCATCAAAGGGATTTATATTCACACTGTATAATGTTACAATGCTTAATTTCCAAATTAGAGCATATACTGTGTTTAAAGCTACAGATAATGCTATGAAGACAAATCCTATAATCCAGTTAAATTTGTAATAGCCTACATTAATTAGCCATCCAAACAAATAACTTACAAAAGCATTAAAGCTGTACAATAAAAGCGATGCAGAATAGTTATTTAATAAAGAATTATCTATTTTAAAATTAAATAATAATGATAATAAATATTCTATTCCTGCAAACATACTAAAAATCAATGGTAGCGTGATAGATATTAACATAGCTGAAACTACTGTTCCATAAAACCAATATGTTCTGCTAACCCCTAATTTTAATAATTGAGGAAGAAATGTCGATCCTGCTATTATTCCAATTACAAACATATAAATCATGGTGGAACCTGTTGAAAATGCCAATAAATTTTCGATAAAATTAAAATTATATAAACTACTTGCAATATTCAGCCCAATATAAATAACCATGAGTATGCTTATAAACCATACACTCCATTTCATCTGCTCAACATACATATCCAACGCGATTTTCTTAATTGAATTTCTTTTCATGCTATTCCTCCCCTTCAGTTAAATGAATAAATAAATCTTGAAGCGAAATGGGCCCTATCTCTAAACCCATGTCATGAGCTTTATGCTCTATCTCTTCAGTTCTATCTTCGTAAATCATTACTGACTTGGTTTTTCCTAGTTGCTGCGAATTAAGTATTTTCCTGCTTCTAGTAAACTCATCTACATCTTCAGAATAACCTATCACTGAAATTCCTCTTGATATTAATGATTCATAATCTTCCTGCAGCAGTAGTCTACCTTTATGGAGAATTAAAACCTCTTCAAATAAATAATCCATTTCAGATACCAAGTGAGTTGATAAAATGAATATTCGAGGATATTTTTCCTGTTCTTTTAAAAGTTCATTGTAAAATATCATTCTAGTAGGTGCATCCATTCCAAGATATGATTCATCAAAAATTGTTATTGGTGAACGGCTTGCTAATCCCATAGTAACTTCCAAAGCTGACTGCATTCCTTTAGAAAGTTTATTAACTGATTTATTTAATGGAAGGTTAAATAAGTTAATCAAATACTCTGCATATTCTACATCATAATTTGGTCTGTATTCACTTACTATTTTCAGCATGTTTTTAACTTTCTCCGTTTCTTCCTGATAATTCGTTTCAAAATGGAAAGATACGCTTTGCATAATGTTTGGATTTTCAAAAGGGCATTCTCCTGCAATTTTTACTGTTCCTCCGGACGCCTCCCTAAATGAAGCAAGTATTGACAAAAGAGATGTCTTGCCTGCTCCGTTTCTTCCAAGCAAACCGTATATTTTTTTATCCTCTAGATTAAAAGACACATTTTTTAATGCTTCAAATTTTTTGTATTTTAATGACAAATTGTTTACTTCAACATTATAAGCCATTAATCTTCACTCCCTTTTATTTTTTTTATTAAACTTATTATATTATCTAATGAAATTCCTATTTTTGTCGCTTCCAAAACCATTGGTAAAACATATTCTTCCGAAAACGCTGCTTTTCTTTTTTCCATAAGTTTATTTTTTGCTCCTTCAGAAACAAACATTCCTATTCCGCGTTTTTTATACAGTATGCCCTCATCCACAAGCTGATTAACCCCCTTTGTAACAGTTGCATGATTTATTTTATAAAAGCTGACCAACTGGTTTGTTGATGGAGCCTGATCTCCTTCTTTAAGCTGATTGTTAACTATTTGGTCTTCTATTATTTCCCGAACCTGAACAAAGATAGGTTTATTATTGTCAAGACCCATATTCAAAAGGCTCACTCCCTTCTACAAGTTTGATGGTTATATACTTATGTGTATAACCATATCACTGTTAGTTATATTTGTCAAGACTATATTTGTAAAAAAAAAGACCGTGAGCACGGTCTGTGAAGTTTTCTTTATATCTTCTTTGAATCATATTGAATGTATGTAATATGATATATGGACTGGCCATCACAAGAGACTGCTTTTTAAGTTAAATATCTTCAAAAGAAACCTGTTTCAGAAAATGTTTTAAATCATGATTTTCAGATTGATTGAAAATATAATCTGATGTTCCTTCGACTTCAATCCTTCCCTTGTTCAAAAAAACTATTCTGGTAGCAAAACGTCTTATGGCATTTATTTGGTGTGTAACAATCAGCATGGTTTGACCTTCTTTTGCTAGGTCGCTTATGGTTTCAAATACCTCATGTGAAAGCTCTGGGTCTAAGGAAGAGGTAGGCTCATCAAAGATCATAATTTCGGGCTCCAAAGCCAATGCTCTTGCAATTGCAACCCTTTGCTGCTGTCCTCCTGACAAATTATTAGGGTACTGTTCAAATTTATCAAGCATATGCACCTTATCAAGCATTAATTTGCCTTTCTTCACTGCTTCTGAATTATTATACTTTAAAACAGTTTTAAGTGGCATGCTTACATTTTCTCCCACCTTGTAATGAGGAAATAAATTAAAGTTTTGAAAAACCATTCCCACCTTACCGTTAGTACTTTTGGTACCATTGATTACTTCACCGTCAAGCAATATTTGTCCTTCATTAATCTTTTCCAATCCGGCAATACAACGCACTAATGTACTTTTTCCGCTACCGCTTGACCCTATTATGGCCACAACCTCTCCAGTTTCAATCTTCATATTTAATGACTTCAAAACCTGAGTATCTCCATAGTTTTTAGATAAGTCATTAACTTCTATTATTTTTTTACCCATATAGATAATCTCCTCTCTAACCATTTAGCAAAAAAGGTTACAAAATAAGTCATGGCAAAATAAATAACTGCCATGGTAATGTAAATTTCAAATGGATGATATGTTTTGGCATAAATTTGGTTTCCCAGCTTTGTAAGCTCTACAATTGGAAGTACCGACGTAATAGAAGTTTCTTTTATTATTGAGGAAAAGCCGTTCATAAATGACGGTACTGCTATTCTCAATGCCTGTGGTAAAATAATGTGAATCGTTGTTTGAATATTGCTGTAACCAAGCATTGCAGACGCTTCATACTGACCCTTGTCAATTGATAAAATAGATGCTCTTACTACCTCAGATAAATACGCTCCGCTGTTTAACCCCATAGTCAGTATAGATGCAGGAATAGTTCCTATTTTAATACCGAAAGATGGTAATCCATAATATACAACAAAAAGCTGTATCATCAAAGGGGTACCTCTGAAAAACTCAACATAAACTGAAAGCAGAAACTGAATAGGCTTGTATAGCTTTCTCGTTCGTAAGCTTCCTACAATTATAGCTATTATTAACGTTAAAAAAAATGAACCGATTCCAATCTTCAATGTAACGGCGGCAGCAGAAGGTAGTAGATGTAAAAACGGTTTTATAACCGCAAAGTCTAAATTTCGCATAAAAAACTCCTTAAAAACTATAAGCCAACTGCTTTCATACAGTTGGCTTATGTAATTTGTACTATATTACTCAGCAGCAAGCCATTCTACAGCTATACTATCATAAGTTCCGTTTTCTTTTAAATTAGAAATAACTTCTTCAACTTTTTCAATCAATGCAGTTGAACCATCTTTTGCTACAACTGCTATACCTATTTCTTGAATAGGATCATTTACAACCTTGAACTCAGGATTGTTTTTAGCTTGCTCATTAGCATAAGTAACACCAACTATGATAGCATCTATTCTTCCATTAGCAAGTTCTGCATAAGCATCTGCATTTCTGTTGTAATGTTTAACTTCTCCAACTTCAATACCCATTTCAGGTAATTTTTCTGCTGCCTGTGCTGCAGATGATGCATCCTGAATACCAATTATCTTTCCCGCCAAATCTTCTTTGGTTTTAATTTCTTCATTATCGGACTTAACTACTATTACATCAGCCAAAGTATAATAATTATCACTTAATTCAACAGCATCAGTTGCAGAAGTCGCTTCTTCCGGAGACATTGCAGACATTATAATGTCAAAATTACCATTATTAACTCCAGCAATTAATCCTTCCCATGGAGTATTCACAAATTCAGCCTCAATTCCCATTTCTCCTGCTATTGCAGATGCAAGACTTGGGTCAAATCCAACAATTTCATTATTTTCGTTGATACTTTCAAATGGAGGATATTCCGGACACATTCCTACGCGCAAAACCTTGCTGTCCATAACTGACTGTAACGATGTATCTGTCACATCATTATTTTCTGAATCACTTTTTGCTTCTTCATTTACATCAGAACTGCAAGCAGTCAATGCAAATAAGGATAATACAATCAACATTGCAATTATAAAAGATTTAAATATTTTTTTCAATTTTATTCCTCTCCTAAATGTTTTTATATAATAATTAAAACTGTTATAGTTTTAAAATTATCCAACTAATTCAACAATAAGTTCTTGAGAAGATGCCTCTGGATTGCTTTCATCAACTGATAAAAACTTTGTATCTATTCCGGCTTTATTAAGCATCTCTGCCAGCACTTCCATCATAACACCATATTCTGCAAGCTTATTCAAAGAACAAATTTTAGACTGCAGGTCATATTCTTCTCCTATTTCCCCTCCCCAATTGCCTGTACAAGTATAGTTAACACCACATGCAGGGCTTCCATCCAATCCAATTACTGCAGCTATTTCATATCCATTTTGATAAAAATCCAGTATCTGTTCAATAATAGGTTTAAGAAGATCATAGCATTTTGACCTGAAACCTGGAAAATTCATCTGGTCCTTTACCTGTCCCCAACGCTTGATACCAAAACAACTTTGTTCTACACATGGCAGTTGTATAATTCCATAACCGTTGTCCAAAAGAGCAGAAACAATTTGCCTGCATCCGGCAGGTTCTGTGGCAATACCATAAACCTTAGCATTTATATTTAATATACAATGCGCTACTAATACTATTTTCTTATTTCTTTTCAAAGCTACACCAACCTTTTTTTTAGCACATAATTTTTTAAATTATACACATAACTTCTTATGTTTGTCTAATAACTTTTAGTTTTAATTGCATTGCTTAATATGAAATAAAATTATATCCAATTTTAAACTAATATAAATTGATTTGCTGGAAGCGTATCAGAGTTGCGGCTACAACTACGTTCTATATGCATCGTGATTGACATGTAATAGTGATTATGTTATCGTTTTATATGTATAATTTACTAAATATTCTAAATATAAACAACAAAATTCAAGGAAGTAGTTAATAATAGCAGGCAGGTGATTTTCAATATACTCTATAGATTTATTTAATCGTTCTATCCATTCCATACATTACCTCCTGATAATTAGATTCTAATACAATTATTTTTATAATTCCTCTCATTCCATGCACAATAATGAGAGTTCCAAAGTGTTCAACAAGTTTCAAATTATATTTTAAATACTATTAAATTATCACATACATTATTGTTTTCATAACTGTTATTTATAAATACTTTATGTAAAAATTCATTTTAGTAGAAGAATATCCTATCCTTGTGTAAAATTTGAAGGCATTATGGTTTGTTAACTCGGATTGAAATTGCAATCGATTGTATCCGTTTTCTTTAGCATATAGTTCAATATATTTAAGTACTTCTCTGCCAATACCTTTCCCTCTATACTCATCTTTAATAAATAAATCGTCTAAAACTATTGCTTTTCCATGAGCCCAAACACTAAATATAATCATAATGTTCGCAAAGCCAATAACTTTATTTTCATATTCAATTAGAAATAATTTTATTAAGTCCTGATTTTTTAAGGCATCAGCAAATGTATTCCTAAATACTTCCACAGAATTTTCTTGTGTGTTGTTCCAAAAATTGTTATCTTGAATTTCATAATTCATAAATTCCTTATTCAATTCAATCCAAATTTGTTCGTCATATTTATCACATAATCGCAAATTCACATTAAATCACCTCTATTTATATTTTATAACCCGTATTATGTCTAAAATAAACTTATTACCCTTTGTTTTTCTTCCTTATATTTATTTGCAAAATCAAACAGAACCTGATTTGCCAGACGATAAACACGAATATCTTTTACCTGATTTGACCCCCAATTGAGGTATCTTTCAAGTGTTTCTGTGTTAACATAAACGTCATCTAATTCATTTTCATAAATAGCTAAGTCTCAAATATATTTAACAATTAGAGACGCGTCCTCTTTTTCAGCAAATCTAATACCAAAGTCGACAACATTAGTTGAAACAAGATTCATAAAAAATACCTCCTATTTAAGTCAAGTACCAATTTATAAGTATTTTATATATTTTATATTATATTACTAATTTAAATTCAAAACCCAAATCTAAGTTAAGGCAAAAAAATATCTATGCAAATATTCCATATAAAAGAGGAAGTATAAGTGGTACGGTAAACGTCAAAACAACTCCGGTAATTAGTGTCACCAATCCAATTTCTGCACCTACAAACTTTGTTATCGGAACAAGCATTGTATCCATATTACCGGCTGCACCTCCGGCAATTGGGCTCCCTTTACTAATTTTAATTAGTAAGGGCAAAAGTAAAACTGTAAAGAATTCTCTCATTACATTGACAATAAAACCATATGTACCAGTTTCAATACCGTAAACCTGGGTCATATATGCGCCTGTTAAACTATAATAGCTCATACCACCCGCTGACATTATAGAAACATGCAGCGGTAAATGAAGTAATATTCCTGAAATTAATCCACCAATGATACTTCCTGCAAAGATAGCAACAGATATATATACAACCCGAAATCCAACTATTTTTATATACCTAAAAACTTCTATATTAGAGCCTAAACTTATACCTACCCCGGTATAAAGTATCACCAGTGAGCCAACAAGTAGATAATCAAGAACAAAAGTCAAATCTCCTGTCATAAAAAAATAACCTATTATAACGCCTGCAATAATACTTACAGGCATAACCCATATTAAGGGGGACGTTTTCTTTACATCTTCTTCAGAAATATTGATATCGCTTTTTATATTAATATTTTCTGTATGAATCTTCTCCCTAAATGCATCCAGGGGAAGTATTGTTTTTTCTAAAACCACAGTAAATAAAACACTGAAAGCAATGGCACATAAAGCAATAACTAAGCAATTAAATCCTATTGAATGTAAATTTAGCATAACATGTTTGTTTATGCCAATGTTTAACCCTATTGTAAGCATCAATATAATCAAAGCAATATTTATAACAACATCAATCCTAGATAATAAACTTTGAGATAATTTATGAAATCCAATAAAAAGTCCAATTCCTAAACATAAAAATGGTATCCAGATCATTATAATTTACCCTCTATTCGTTCATTTTTTAACTTCTATATATTTATTGTATCATATATTTAGATTTGTGTAAATATATGGGGTAAGTTCCATGTTAATCCGCAAACCTTAACACAAAGCTCAAAAAACGTGTATTATATTTTCGCATATTGATATCTCGATAAAATTTCATCTTCATTACATATTTTTTCCGGCCACTTTGCTTTTTTTAGGTTTCCGATAAATATAATTCTTCCTTTTACATTTTGCAAATCTTGCGGTCTTACAAGATTTCTGGATTTACTAAAATTAACTATGTCGCTTTTGTTTAAAATATAATAAACAAATTCAGAACACAAAAATTTTTTTTCATTACATGACTCTATATTTAGTAAACAATTAATGAGTCCTATATAGTTATATTTGTATAAATCCTTGTTTAAAATAAATTCATTTATTAAATTCTCAACTTTCCTATACTGTTCGTGCGATACTTCAATTTCCATCACTAAACCACAAAGGTTATTGTGCCTGCCATATACTCCCTTATTAAAATTCTCTTTAACGAAGCACCCTACAAAAGGGTTATATAAATATTTCCTTCCAAAACTATACATTTCTTTTAATCCTATGTCTAATGAAATTGAAGCATGAGTATAATCATCTTCTTTAATAAATCCAATAAGTCTTGATAATATTGTATTTGTTCTCGTAAGAACAATATAAATTTTCTTCTTCTCCATAATTTCTCCTAATGTTCATTCGTTTTGTGTCTGCTTTAATTATAGATAAACATATTTAAAAATTTATAAAAAAAATATTAATAAATCATTAAATTTTACTATAAAAAAATATAATAAAGTACTATAAGTAAATATAATATTGGAAAAATACTTTAAATGGTTTATAATAAAATTAGTGGCAGCACCATGGCTATGAAACATGCTATACGATATGTTCTTGTTAGAGTTTAATAAAATTTAAAATTGCATAGGTGAAGTAAATGAATAATAATAACTGCTGTTCAAATGAAAATAATATTTGTGGCTGTGTGGTATGCGGCAAAGAGTTGTATTATACCCCTGATATGGCTCTTAATGCCACATGCTACTACTGCGGCAAGGAAGATACCACTCATGTATTTTGCCTTGACGGTCACTATGTATGTGATGAATGCCATAGGAAAGATATACTTGATATAGTCGAACAAATTTGTATTGATTCTGATTTAACTGACCCAATCGAACTGGCTTTATGTATTTTTGATTTGAATCAACTGCATATGCACGGACCGGAGTATCACAGTATTGTACCTGCTGTTTTAGTAACTGCCTATGGTAATAGTATAAATAAAAAAGATATCCCTTCTATAAAAGAGGCCATTTTGCGGGGCAAAGCAATTTTTGGCGGAATATGCGGCACTCATGGTGCATGTGGTGCTTGTATTGGTGTTGGTATTGCATATTCCATTATTAAAAAAGCCACTCCTTACTCAAAAGAAGATAGGGGCGAAGCAAATCGGATGACCTCACTTGCTCTAATGGCTATAAGCAAATTTGGCGGTCCGCGATGCTGTAAAAGAGATTCAATAACTGCTATTGAAACTGCAATAAAGAATTTCGGATTTTTTGATAATTCTGAAAAAAGCAGATATAAATGTTCACAGTTTATTAGCAATAATATGTGTATACATGGTAATTGTCCGTTCTACACAAATAATTAGCACAGGATATGATAGTGTAAAGTAGCCTATCATGGGGACATAGATATGAAAACAACTCTGTCCCTTTTATAACGCATAAGGAGAAAAGTAATATGGAATTAACCGACATTGTTATTATCTTAGATGAAAATTATCATATTAAATCTATTGATTGGAAAAATGAATTGCTTAAGAAAATATACAAAAATACATGGGATACATATATTGATAAAAGCTTGGAGTCTATTTTTGATATTAAAATTAATAAAGATGATGGAGACATATGCTGGAAGGATGAAATATTTATTTATGAAAAATTAAAGCTAATTCCAAATTACATCTTTCTTTTGCTGAAAAGAAAAGACCATAGGAATCATCTTTATGAGCAAACTTTTAACAAAATAACCAATGGCATTCAGATTTATGATAAAAATTCATGTGCAGTATTTTTCAACGAAGCGAGCAAACGTATATCTTCAATTCCGGAGAATGAGGATATCAGCGGAAAACACCTCCTTGATTTATATGAGTTAAATGAAAAATACAGTACAGTTCTTACTGCTCTCAGAACACAGGCGCCGGTTATCAACAGGTTTGATAATTTTAAATTAGCAAATGGCAAAGAAATAAAAAGTGTGAATACTTCTTATCCAATATTTTATGGTGAAAAATTGATTGGAGCTATGGCATTTGATCAGGATATAGATGTCATTAATGAGGAAATAGAAAAGCTGGAAAGTATAAAGAAAACAATGCTTATGGAAGGTATTTCCTTCAGAAGCAAAGAAAATGACAACAAATATAGTTTTTCCAGCATAATTGGTGAAAACAAAGCATTTATGGAAGTAATTGAACTGGCGAGAAAAGTTTCAACTCAGGATTGTAATGTCTTGATTTATGGTGAAACTGGAACCGGTAAGGAACTTTTCGCACAAAGTATACATGAACAAAGTTTCAGAAAAAACAAGAAGTTTTTAGCAATAAATTGTGCATCAGTTCCTGAAACATTAATAGAAGGAATATTATTTGGTACAACAAAAGGTGCATTTACGGGCAGCATTGATAGAGTTGGTCTATTAGAAGAAGCTGATGGCGGTACATTATTTCTCGATGAACTTAACTCAATGAGTTTGAGCATGCAATCTAAAATACTTAGAGTTATTCAAGAAAATAGTTTCAGAAGAGTCGGAGGGGAAAAAGATATTCACATTGACGTGAGATTTATATCCTCCTGTAATGAAAATCCATATAAAATAACCGGCGAAAATTTATTAAGAAAGGATTTATTTTACAGATTATCAACTGTAATACTTGAAATCCCTCCTCTCAGAGATAGAACTGACGATATTGAAATCTTAATACAATCCTGTCTGAAGCAATATAGCCTTAAATACTTTAAAGAAATCAAACATATTGATGAACCCGTGATTAAAATCCTGAAATCATACAAGTGGCCGGGAAATGTGAGAGAATTGTTTCATATTGTAGAGTACGCTCTTAATGTAATTGAAGAGGATACATGGCAGTTATCCCATTTACCAAAATATTTTATCAGCAATTATCAGGAAAACAATGTAGTAATGGATAATCCTGCAAACAACAATACTGTAAATATATATGAAAATGATTTGCAATATATAATGGACAGCTATGAATGTGAAGTAGTTAAAAATGTCCTGGAGCATAACGGTAACAATATTTCCAGAACTGCCGAAGTCCTTGGAGTCAAAAGGCAAAGCTTACAATACAGAATAAAAAAATATGGTATACAAATATAATTACATAACTAAGCCCCTTAAACATAAACTTAAGTTTATGTTTAAGGGGCTTGTTTTAAAGTTTTTATCCCAATCAAAATTTTAATTCCCCGATTTCTTTTTCTACTACATCTATAATTGTCGCTTCTTTTACCTGCTCAAAAATATATTCAATATCAGCATATATGTATCTGTCTTCTTCTAACATAGAAACGGTCTGTCTAATATAATCATGCACTTTTTTTGTAACAGGAGATTGTTTCAGAGGCTTTAGTAAATCTATTGCCTGCAAACTAACCATAATTTCTATAGCTGCCATATATTGCAGTTTTGAAGAAACTTGCAGTGCTTTTTTTGCTGCAAAGTACCCCATAGAAACAGGATCCTCCTGGTTTGCACAGGTAGAAATGCTGTCTATGGTTGATGGGTGCGAAAGAACTTTAATTTCATTCAGCAAACCTGCTGATGTGTATTGAGGAATCATAAAGCCATTATTTATTCCCGGTTTGGTAACGAGAAACGCCGGCAGTCCGCCATTTAAATTTCTGTTAACCATTCTGTCCGTACAACGTTCAACCAAATTTCCTATAATTGATGCCGCTATACATAGCATGTCTGCATGTGAGCCTGCAAATGAACCGTCAAAATTACCGCACATTAAAGCTTCATCTATATCATTTTCACTAAATAATTCAGGGTTGTCACTTGATGAATGCATTTCGTCAATAATTACTTCATATGCTTCTTTGATTAATTTTTTGCATGCGCCGTTTATTTGCGGCATAGCTCTCAGTGAGTAGGCATCTTGAACTTTATCATTTATGAACTTTTCACTTATTTCACTGCCTGCCAGCATTTTCCTCATATTTTCTGCTGAATAAATTTGCTCTTTATGTTTTTTAGCTCTGTGGATTCTAGGGTCGAGAGCTTTTGTTGTTCCCTTTAGTGCCTCATATGCCAGAGATCCGGCAATTTCAATGTTTTTCATAGCTATAATCATTTCATACAGAGCCAAAAGCGCAAGTGCCGTAACTGTCATAGAACCATTTAACAGCGACAGTCCTTCTTTGCAGCCAAGTTCTACAGGTGATAAATTGTGCTCATTTAACACGTCCATGGTGTTAACTTTATTATTGTTATTTAAAATATACCCTTCACCCATAAGTGTTAATGCTATATGTGCTTCCACTCCAAGATATCCCACAGAACCTTCTCCCGGTGCAAATGGAATTATATCTTTGTTCAAAAATTCTTTTATCAAAATTAATATTTCCTGAGAAATACCTGAATGTCCTTTTCCTGTATTTAGAATCATCATTAATAATATTGCTCTTATTTCTTCATGTTTAAGTGGTTCTCCTACTGCACAGGCATGGGAGCGGACTATATTTTTTTGCAGCTGCACAGCATCTTTTGATGAAATTTTATATCGCACATTTTCTCCAAAACCTGTCGTAACTCCATATATTAATTTATTTTCATCTAAAAACCTTTCTATAATATTCCTGCTCTTTGTTACATTTTCTATAAATGTATTGCTAAATTCAACTTCAGCATTGTATTTTGTTACAGCTATAAACTGCTCCAAAGAAATTAAGCAATCTGTAATAATTACTTTCTTAATATTTTTTACATTTTTAATACTTATTTCTTCACACATCTTAAACCCTCCTGCCACATCAATGTTTTTTTATTAATTTTATGGCTTTCTTAGGACAATTATCTGCACATATTGTGCAGCCCCAGCACTTTTCTATATCATATTTAACTTTCTTGTTATCATCAAAATAAAATGCACCAAAATTGCAAATCCTTGTACATTTACCGCAGTTTATGCATTTATCTTCATTCCACTGTATGTCATAATTTGATTTTGGATATATTCCCTTAGAACCTATAGTTCTTGCCATGTGAAGGGGGTAGCAGCAATACCCGTCACAGTTGCAAATTGCATAATCTTCTCCATTTTGCATAAGTCCTTTTTTATTAAATACTTTAAGTCTTTTTTTTGCTTCTTCTGCGGAAATAACCTCTCCATGACCTCTGTCATAGTGTGAATTAATCCCGCTGTCAAAATTCATGCATACATCCAATGGTCTGTCATGATAAAACATCATACATTTGCAGTTACAAGGTATCATATATATTAAGTCTTTATGCTTATCTACAAATTCATATGATTCTTCTAATGTCAAAAAATCACTGTTGTGGACATGCGTATTTTCACCTTTTATTTTTTTGCGTACATCGTCTCCATATATCTCTAAATATATTTTTTTATCCCAATCATTCAGCGCCTCCTTTTTTTCTCTGGAAATCAGCGCGTATGAATCATATTCATATTGTGCAAAGAATGGGAATCTTTCATAAAAATTAGCTATTGAATAATACATTGTTGAATCTTCTTCAACTTTTTTTATTATAGCTCTACTGTAGCTTCTTTCTATTAGTTTTAACGGATCATCACTTATTTTATTATCAATAATGAGTTTTGAAAGTTCATGTACTGTATATTTCTCTTTATTCATATTAACGATTAATTTTCTTTCCTCTTCATTAATCATCATCTTTGCTTCTTCATAAAATTCTGATGGAGTTTCAAATAATTCCATAGCCTCATTAAATATATTAGCTTTCAATTAGCTTCCTCCTTCATTATACGGTTCTTTTTACTTCATTTCCATCTGCCGGTATCGGAAGATATCTTACTTTTGTTCCCTGAACCAAATCTCCATAAAAAGCTATATAAAATGGTCTGTATACACTTTCCATTTTGTCAACTTCCATGGTGATATAAGAGCCCACTTGTCTGCGAACCATTCTTCTGCACACATCTTTGCCCTTGTTTATTATTTGTTCATTTGTAAATTCAGTAAATTGTATGCTGTCATCATCAATATCTTTTATTTCAACATGAATTTCATCCGGCACATATGATGCCGTGCATCTTGTTCCTTCAACTATTGCCCTTATTTTTTGTTTTTTTACTTCTTCACCTTTTTTTAATAATTTAGTTAACACGTTAGAACTGTATGTCATTTCATATTCAATATATCTGTTTTCTAAATACATCAGTTTTATATTAACTTTTTTATTACCATACAACGCCTTGCCAACAATATTACCACCGCCTCTGGCGATATTCATAGCTTGTTCTTCACTCATTGTCTTTGGAAAACATTTAATTTTCATCGTCATAACCTCACTAACTAAATTATATGATTTTATATGGACACCATAGTCCCATAATCTGATTTAATGTATTTTTCTATAGTGTCCATCTTTTATTTGAATTTTAGCTTTTACCCTTTTTCCCAAGAGTAAATGCTAAAATTTCAGCACAATATTTAATGAAAACTCCTACCGTTATCACTATTGCTACACCTGGTGCCATTATCCCAACTATAAAATCTACTTTATTAATTATTCCATATCCATATATAATTGCTAATACGATGTACAGCAATATTAACGCACCGTCAATTCCAAGCCATGCAACTTTTAATTCATCTTTTTTATTATCCATTTCATTACCTCCAACTAATATTTCAACATTTTTTTGTTTTCTATAGCTGTTAAGTCAATACCAAAATTATTACCAATTATAAATGCTATGAAAGATGCCGGAAGTCCGATTAATACCGCATCTACTACTCCGCCTAAAAAGTCAATTGATACCGGATATATATATGTGCAAACAACCCATACCAGTCCGCCTGCTATCATACTTGCTATTCCTGCTACATTTGTTTTCTTACCGCCATACATAATTGCTACCAATACTGGAACAAATAACACGCACATACTTAAACTGCTGACAAACAAGAATGCATCATATACCAGTGTGAATTGGAATGCCGCAAATAATCCTATAGCTCCAAATATAACACAAGATATTCTGGTGATACGTATACTGCTTTTATCTGACAATGGAGTCTTTCTGATTGCACCTATAATATCATTAGCCATAATTTCTCCGCCTATAAGGAAGTAACTGTCGATTGTAGAAATAATTGCACCCATTATACCAACTACAAATAATCCTCTGAATACTACCGGTAAATTTTCAAGAATCAGTGATATATACCCAACCTCCGGCTGTACTGCCATAAGAGGGTCCAATGTTCTTACAATTGTTCCTGTCATTACTAAAACCAAATCAAATGATAACCAAATTGAAAAGCATGTAAGCATGGCTCTTTTTCCTGTAGTAGGTGAATTTGCCGCTGCAAATCTTTGATAAAAAGCAGGGTCTTTGTATAAGTTTATACATAACAGAATTAATGTAATGGCTCTGCCTAATGGAATACCACCAAATGGTGTCAGCATTTCCGGTGCAACTGAATTTAACGATTGCTCGATTCCATTCAAACCGCCGGCAGTATAAAACACTTTAGGAAATACAGCTGATACTGATGTAACCATCAAGAAGAAAAATATCATATCTGTAACAGCAACTCCCATGAGTCCGCCGAGACTTGATATTACAATTGATATTATAACTACTATTGCTGCAACAACGAATTTATTAGCACCCCATGCAGCAACGCCCACATAACCCGTCGCACCTATTTCACCTATGGATAAACAGCTTATTACTATTACTATAGCACCAAAAACAGCAGCAAATCTTCCATATGCGCTATTAAGCAAGTCCGGCATTGTGCTGTTAACTTTAACTGATATACGCGGTGCAACCCATAATGCAAGCGGAAACCTAACTGCATGAGCACCGATAGACCAAATAAAGAACCCTGCAAATCCCATTGTAGTTGCGTATCCTACTGTTCCCACAACTCCTGCTCCGCCATACCAAGATGCCATTAATGTACCAACTACAAGTGCCCATGGCAATGATTTATTTGCCTTGTAAAAACTATCCATATCTGTTGATGTCTTTGAGAAATGTTTTCCTATTCCAAAGATACCAACAACACAAGCAAGAATTACTATATTATCTATTCCTGTTAACATGAAACTTCCTCCTTATAAGTACTATTTTTATTCGAGAATTTTTCTATTTTTAATATTAGCATTTCATATTTAGCAATTTACATAAACTTAATCTTCCCTCCCTGTTATTTTTCCTTCTAAATATGTATGCTAATAAAAAATATTTGTATTAATTTATTAAAAAGTTAACTTACCTATTTTATTTTCAACATTTTCAAGAATTTTCTCACTTTTAACCAAATCAGCAACAGACTCTATGCAGGGATGCATATTTATATCATTTTCTATTGAAGGGACATATTGTCTGATTAAAGTATATACAGACTTTGTGGCACCAGATGGTTCTATATCTTCATAAAATTCCAAAGCTTGCGCACCGCAAATTAATTCTATTGCAATTATGTATTTCGATAGATTGACACATTCATAGGCTTTCATGGCAGCATTGTATCCCATACTTACATAATCCTCTTGATTAGCACATGTCGGAACATTATCTATAGTAGCTGGGTGAGCTGCAATTCTCATTTCACCTAAAATACCTGCTGCCGAATACTGTACTATCATTAAACCGTTGTTTAGCCCGGCTTCTTTATTTAAAAAAGCAGGCAAATCGCTTAAATGCCTGTTGACAAGTCTGTCAATTCTTCTTTCAGCCATTTTACAAATATTTGTAACTGCTATTGCTAATGTATCTGCCGCCATTCCTGCATATGAACCATCTGCATTACATCCCATCAGTGCTATTCCCTCATTGTCATCACCTTCAAATATCAAAGGATTATCAACTGATGAATTTAATTCGATTTCAATAGTTTTAATGCTGTCTTTAATTATTTTCTTTGCTGCGCCATGTAATTGAGGCATGCTTCTAAGAGATAGGGCATCCTGTACCCTGAGCCCTTTATATTTTTCAATTATTTTGCTGTCAAATAATATATTGCGAATATTATCAGCAGTATTTTTCTGATCAATATGGGGTCTGACTTGCATTAACCTATCATCCATTGCCATCAGCGTTCCTTTTAGTACTTCTAATGTTAATGACCCTGATATATCACTTGTTTTTGCCAGAGTGACTGCATCGTATACAGCCAATGCAGAAATTGCCGTTACAGATGTAGTTCCAGAAACTATTGTAAGACCTTCTTTGGATGATAAAATTATTGGATTCAAATTTGTTTCTTTTAAAACTTCACTGCTGTTTTTAAGTTCATCTTTGTACCATGCTTTGCCTTCACCAATCAGCACTCCACCTATATGAGCTTCCAAACATAAATATCCAACTGAACCATGTCGCGGAACAAATGGCGTTATATCATTGTTTAATAAATCTTTTATCAGATTTAGTGTTTCTATCTTAATCCCCGTGTGCCCTGTACCAAAATGAACCAGCATAACAAACATCATTGCCCTTACACATTCTTTATTCAAAGGTTCTCCTACAGAACATGTGTGTGATAATATATTATTTCTTTGAATGATTTCTCTGTCACTTTCATTTATAAACTTAGTGCAGTTATCACCCAGTCCTGTTGTCACACCATAGATAGCCTGCCCTTGTTTGCTGAACTTATCAACATATTTTCTGCATTTTTCAACTCTATTAATATACTGTTCTGAAAATTCCACAAAATAATTGAACCTTGAAACATTTACTACATCTTCAATTGTTATTTTCTCACCTAATATAATTTTTTTCATATTATGACATTTCAATTTGCTCTATGGCAAATCTCTTCTCCTAATGATTTTTATATGAATATAAGCAATTATGGTGCCAATAGTTTGTATACAAAGTATAAATGCTTATATATGTTTAAATTTCAACATTAAATTTTATTATTGTTTTATGTGGTTAGCATTGTAAAATAAAAATAATTCTACCTAATGCAAAATCATTTTGCATTAGGTAGAATTATTTTGCACCTAATTAATTTGACTACGTGTACCTTCCCACAATCCGCTAAGTGGTTCATCTCCATATCCCCATGTACCTGTAAATGAATTTCCATTGAATATAAATTCAATTACTCCGGCATCTCCAGGTGGGCTATATGTTGGTTTTTCTGACCAAGTTCCAGTTAAAACATTTCCGTTTAAAACACCTTCTATTTTACCATCATCCCATGTATATGTTCCTGAAACATTGTTATCTGTCTGTGTCAACATCATCTCACCCCAATTTGTATACCACATGCCGCTTACATCAATTGTTACTTCTTCCGGTATCTCAGTGGATGGCATGTTTTCGGGTTCATTAACTTCACATTCTTTAAGTAGTTCAGAATACTGTTTCTTAATTTTTTCTGTTTTACCATTGATTAACGGCCTTCTAACAGGAATGTATATTCTCTGACCACAGTAAATACAATTTGGATTAATATTAGGATTTGCAGCAAGTATAGAACTAACTTCACTGTTGTATTGTTTTACCAGTTTATTAAAACTGTCGCCCGGACGGACAATATGATTTATAAAATTTACCGAATATTTTACTTTAACCATCTCCCTTGAATGAATATTAATAATATAATATTCATTTTTTACTTAATAGTTCCGTTTGATCGAATTAGGCAAAAACTGGAATATAACACTTTAAATTATTCTAAATAATCCTAATATAATCAGCAAAAGACCGGGCAAGAATGATAATTTATCCATATTTTTAATTTCAGCAAAAATAAAGCCGCATTGGATTCCAAGATAAACAAACAATCCGCTCATAACAGAAATTACAGTTACACTTAACCATATTGAATATCCAATCAGCGCTGCACCTATTCCTACCCCAAATGCATCAAATGCAAGTGCTAATCCTAATAGCACAGCCTCATTTATTGATATATATCCGGAGTCATCTATATCAGCAATTTCAGGTTTTTTTAGAACTTGAACAGCAATAGCTATATTACCAAATTTTATACTCCATAACTTAATTAATTTAAATGTTTCTTTTTTCTGATAATTTTGTTTGTTTTTGTTAGATCTTTTTTTATCTTTACTTTTAAAAGAGTTGTATAGGGACCAGCAACCAAGTAATATTAAAATACCTGCACCTAAATTTTTAGTAAAAGACGGAGAAATAGCCAATGCCAAAAGATGACCTATCTTCATTGAAAGGAAAATCATTGCTGCTGTACAAAATATTATTACAACAAGGGACTTTATTGGAACTAATATACGCCTTAATCCATATGTAAATCCTACACCAAAGCCATCAATACTAACTGCAAACCCCAGTGCCAATACTGAAAGAAACTCAACCATTATTAACCTCCATGAAAATTCTTAAGCTCCATAACATAATATGTATATGGCTTTAATCTGTGACCTCAAGAAAATAATGGCAGCTGCAAAAAAATATAAGGCATTCATGTGAATGCCTTATATTCTTCAAGTGTTTTACCCAAGATATTCTATTCAGATAAGCCTGTTTTTACTAAAAATTCTTTAGCAACATCGTGTGCGTCTTGTCCTTCAACATCTACTAAATAATTTAGTTCTGTCATGCTTTCATTATCAATTTTACCTGCTAACATATTTAATACTTCTTCTAAGTTTGGTGCTGAATCAGCAAATTCTTCGAATAAAGTATCTCTAACTTGATATGCTGCGAAATATTGAGGGAAGAAAGATTTGTCATCTTCAAGAACTTTTAAGTTTGATTTTTTTATTAAACCATCAGTTGAATATGCTATTGTTGCGTCTATGTTTTGGCTATCCATAGCTGCATATTTTAACCCAATATCAATTGATTTACTATCTTTCCACTCAAGTCCATATTGATTATTAAGTGGTTTAAAGCGCATTGAAGCTTCTTCGTCAAAAAACTCATGTTCTGCTCCAAAAATTAAATCTTTAGCATATGGTGCTAAATCACTGATGCTTTGTATGTTATTTTCATTAGCAAAATCTTCACGAACTGTTAACGCATAAGTGTTTTCAAAACCAAATGGTTCTGCTAATGTAAGCCCTAATTCTTCTATACTCTTTGCTCTTACCCACTCTAATAGGTCTTCGCCTTCTGGTACATCGCTAACATCATGTCCTAATAGTGTCGTTAACATTGTTCCATCATAAGATACATATAAATCAACTTCCCCAGATTCATTTGCTTGAGCTGCCGGAACTGTACTCATAGAATCATGGAACTTAACTTTTAAATCAGTGTTTTCCTCTATTAAAATACCTGCCATCTGTATTAATATTTCAATTTCTGAGAAATGACCACTCAATAATACTATCTCATCTTTACTTTCTTTGCTTTCATTTGTAGCATTATTACATGCTGTAACTGATACAGCTAGCATAATTACTATTAACATTATACAAATATTCTTCTTCATAAATCCTTTCATAAATCCTCCTTAGTTTCTTGTTTTTAATTTTTTTTCTACATATCCCATGCCAAAATCAAATATAATTGCCATGGCCATAAGGACAAGTGTTGCTTGCATTAATGTATTCATATCTTGGATTAATATTGCTCTGTTGATGATTGCCCCAAGGCCGCCACCGCCTACAATCGCTCCAAATACTGCAGTACCAATTGATGTTACTACTGCTATTCTAATTCCTGTAAATACCATTGGAAATGCTAAAGGCAGCTCAACTTCTATTAATCTCTGAATCTTTGTCATACCCATTCCTAATGCTGCTTCCTTAATACCCGGTTCGATATTTTGTAATCCAACATAGGTATTTCTAACTATAGGAAGTAACGAATAAAGCATAAGCCCTATTATTACAGTTGTACCATTTGGTCCAAAAGCAATCATTATTAGACCTAGTAAGGCAAGGGCCGGAACAGTTTGC
>SWCH01000480.1_pt1 | contig 25932 bp, 26 predicted proteins | sample 4690051 | NCBI WGS metagenome assembly SWCH01 (sample SAMN10267282, study PRJNA491770) | bioreactor metagenome | isolation source: DHS bioreactor inoculated with | place: Japan: off Shimokita Peninsula | reverse complement strand
TAAAAAGTCATGGGGAACGGTCAATTTTTACGCAACCTGACGTTTCGATTGTCTTGTTCTGTTAATTTTCATAGTTCATATTTTCATCTCACTAATCTAGCACATATTGTTATACAGATTAAAACCTCGTTCATGCCTCATATATAAATGGCTTAAATAAATGATATTTCAAAAGACTACAACAAATGAACTCATTTTTGGGTAAAGGGGTTTCTTTCTTTATGTAGAATATAATCAGTAATTGTTAAATTTTACATAAAGAAAGAAAAAACAATGACAATTTGGGGATTTAATTTACTTAAAGTAAAGTATAGATGAGTATATTATCCGAAGGAAAAACCTACTGATTTGTCTCACCATGTTACTAGCTAAAATATTATTTGCGTAGTGGTACATTATTCATTAATATAGTTGGAGATAAATAATATAACGGCTATTAAGTAGGGTAGCTAATGTTTATAACGGGAAGTTAGAAAAAGGAATTATATGAAGTGATTATTTAAATCATGATCTTTGGTATGGTATAAAAGGTATTAAATTTAAAAAAATTAAGGTTTGCAGATAGGCGATGTTCACGACATATGTCAGGAGTGCAGTAGTTAGCCAATATTAAATTTGGAAGTATATATAGAGAGCGTATAATATCACTAAATATCTTATTATAGTGTTGATTACTATAGCAGTTGGAAAAGGACAAAACTACTTAATGGAAAGTATTAATATTGTTGAATGTAGGAAAAATTCTTGACACTACCATTTTACAAGATGAGCCAGAAAGGATGGACACGTATGGATATATTATATTGGATTGAAGGTCTGAATTCTAATGTACTTACTCTCTCATTGACAATACTTTCAATTGGATGCCCAGGCATTTTAAAAATATTGTTTGATAGAAAGTCTAAAATAATAAAGCAGCGTATTGAATCAATTCAAAGAGAAATGGAAGCTGGTCTTGACCAAAAAGCCATTGAGGGTTATAAAAATCTCCTAGATAATCGTTTGTTTCTAAATAAAAAAATGCAGGCGCTCTTATACTATAACATTGGTCATAGACACCACAATATTTCGTTGTCTAAGGATAAAGAAATAAATTTAAAACAAGCACTATTGTATTATAAGGAAGCAAAGGGATGTTTATATGAGTATAAGTCTTTTAAATGGAGGTTTGTATCGAAGACAACTAAATCTATTCTTTGTTTAATAAGTAACGGATCAACTCATGTTTACAATGATTATGCATCCATCAGACACACAAAACTGTATCTAGAAGAAGCAGAAAAAGTTGCGAAAATTGCTATAGAGATAGCTATTGATATTCATGACAATTATCAATTAGCGCTTGCATATAGCAATATTGGTATGTTGTACAGAAGTAGATTTTCTCAATCAAGTGTCGTCAGCGATATTGACCAATCTATTGAATATAGTAAAAAGTCACTAAGTTTAATTGATAAGAAAGAAAATCATTATGATTATGCCAGAGTTAACAATAATCTCGCAAATGCATTATGCGAAAAAGGATATTATTATAAATGTATAGCAGATTGTGATACCGCTGTCAATATTCTTAAGGACACACTTGATTCATTTAGTACAGAAGAATATATTTTTGAACATGCTAGAGGGTGCATGAATTTAGGTGCTACATATATGAAGTTAGGTAATTTAACTGGAAAAGCTGAGTATTTTACGGATGCAATAAAGTATAATGAAATAGCACATAATCTGTTCAACAAGAACGGTAACGAATTATTTGCTGGTCAATGTGCATACAATATTGAGATGTCCTATAGTTTATTGTTTTTTCAATCGACAAATACAAAGGACTTATGTAAAGCTTATAAATATGGGTCCGAAGCTTTAATAGCTATAAATGAGATAAGTGATATTAATATGATTTGGTCTTTATACAACTTTATGATGGTTATAACAAAGGAGATGTACTCGTTTTCAAAGGAAGATCACTATCTTGATGAATCTATTACTATATATGATAGGGTAAGACACCATTATGAAAAGATTGGTGAATTTAAAAAAATGTCATATCTAGATATGACTATTGGTCAGTTATATTTTGAACATTTTAACATGACCCAAAAGCAAAACTCTATAGAGGAGTCTCTTAGGCTTTTCAAATTAGCATCTAAAGAAGAAAATCTAGATGCTGAAAACCAAATATTTGTTTTGATTGAAATCGCTAAAATTCAGATTTTTAAAGGGGATGTTGATGGCGTAGTTAATCAAGTAGATTTAATAATAGAGGCAATGACTAGTGAAATTAATGATTTGCCATTAGAGGAAGGTGAAGCTATTCAGGATAAGTTCAAACATCACGGTAAGATATTCGATCACTTTCATGCAATCCGAAATATTATTACATATATAAAAGAAAAGCATGGAAAATCTATGTGGTATAAGGAAAAAGATCTAATTATTAATCAGTTAATGTATAAAGCAACAGGTCTTACAAACATACAATTTGATTTTGATATAGAAATAATAAAAACAATATTGCAACAAAGGGGTATATCGATCGAAGGAATAGATAATGGCATTGAAATTTCAGTTGAACTAGCAAATGAATTAGGTTTTGATATGCCATTAAGTTAAATTTTGTTTGTATTAATCAAACTTAATTTTCGAATTTGATGATAGAAGTCTAGTGGAATTAATATCGGCTAAAATCGGCTTCTCTCCATCTTACAAAAAATGCTTAAGACACCATGAAGCCGAGAAACGTTAAATGAAATTGGTAGCAAAAACCGTGCTGTCCTTTCGCATATCCACTTGGTGGGTACTATGAAGTTTAACTGCGTTAATTTTTTTAATCGAAATATGTTTTTGCATGGAAGGAGAGACCTATCCAAATATTACCCTTATTGATGGAGATAAACTTCTTGAAATGTTTAAAAAACACAATTACAATTTCCATATAGATTTGGAGCAAGCTAGAAAGAATAATGCTATGAATTTACTATAATACTGGAATGCAGAGGATTGTTGTCCTCTGCATTCCAGTTTAGCGAAAGAAACTATAAATTTAGACCATAATACTTTTTCAACATTTTTCGAAGGGAAATTATAATAACTACTAATTAGGGTTACAAAAATTCGGAGATTCAAAAAATTGGAGGAAACCTTAGTCATAATGTAGAATATAGTACGCAAATGGAAAGATATAGGAGGTGAAGGTAATGGGGCTTATGGATATGCTACTTAGTAGAACCAAGACAATAAAAAGTCCAATATTTCTAAAGGAGTTTTCCAAAGAAAATAATCAGCTTTCTGATTTATTAGAGTTGTCAGGCAAAATAAAAGATGGTGAGAAAAAAGATTTTATTGAACAAGACATTACTTTTCTAAAAGCTGGGATCGAAGGTGAGAATAACGTATATTTTGAGTTGAAAAATTCATTCTTACCGTTGTTATGCTTACATGATATTAGACTTGAGTATGAAGACTATGTAGCTCAGTTTGACTTTATTATTATCACTAATAAATTTATCGGTATCTTAGAAACCAAAAGATTAAATGGCAACATTACTATTAACAGAGATGGTGACTTTATTAGAACTATCCCTAACAAGTATGGCAAAGGTTATAAAAAAGAAGGTATGTACAGTCCTATTTCGCAGAATGAAAGACATTGTAATATACTGAGAGAAATCTTAAAGAAAGAAAAACTTATAAGAAACATGCCAGTCAAATCATTAGTTGTTATGGCTAATCCTAAAACTATAATAGATAAGCAGAAATGTCCCGCTAAAATTTCTAAGGAATTATATAAATATGATCAGATTATTCCATATTTTAAAAGGCAACTAGATGATAAAAAGAATGACATGGATATGGCTGAAAAGCTAATGTATAAAATTGCTAACTACCTGATAGAAAATCATACCTCTATAAAATATGATTATCATAGTAAATATAGGCTAAAAGATGATGATTTTATAAGAAGTATGGAACACGTGGTTAACACTTCAAAAAATATAGAAGCTAAGGAAGTAATTGAAAATAAGGAAAGCTATACAGTTAATACCCTTAAATTTAAAGATAAAGAACAGATATATACAGAGTTAAAAGAATATAGGCTTCAAAAATCTAGACAACTGAATATAAAACCTTACTTTATATATAATAATGCCGAAATGGAAGATTTGATTTCTAAATATCCTAAAACTATTGATGAACTTCTAAATGTTAATGGATTTGGAAAAGTGAAAGCTGAGAAGTATGGAGAGGATATATTGAAGATATTCACTTCTTAAATATTGTATATTTATTTAGTCTTGATTTGTAGAGATATTTTATGGTGCTATTACTAGACCATCAAACTATTGGGGGACAAATATGAATTCCTATGAATTAAGGGAAAGAATAAATAAACTTAGCATATGGAAAAAGGGAGATCAGAGAGCACCACATAAGCCACTACTTATTTTGTATGCTTTGGGGCGTTTTCAAGATAGTAGCACTCAAAAGATATCTTATGAAGAAGTTAAAAATAACCTTACCATATTGCTTAAAGACTTCGGACCAATTAGAAAATCTTATCACCCAGAAGAACCCTTCGTTCGACTGTTTAAGGACGTAATTTGGAATTTTAACATAGATAGGGATATAATTCAAATCAGCAATAAGTGGTTAATAAATCATGAGATTGCAGGAGGGTTCTCCGATGAAGTTTTTTCTTTGCTATCTAAGGACATAACTTTAGTAAAAGAAATTGCAGAGATTATATTAAATAAACATTTTCCAGATACTCTTCATGAAGATATTCTAACAGCTGTAGGTCTTAATATAGAGTATGGAAACAATAGGGTCAGAGACCCAAAGTTTAGGAATAGAATACTAAAAGCATATGAGTATAGCTGTGCTATATGCGGATTTAATGTGAGATTAGGACATAACTTAGTAGGAGTTGAAGCAGCCCATATTAAATGGCATCAGGCTGGTGGACCTGATAATGAGCAAAACGGTGTAGCATTATGCTCAATGCATCATAAATTATTTGATAGAGGCATTTTCTCTATATCAAATGATAGAGAAATTATAATATCTGAGGAAGCCCATGGAACCAATGGTTTTGATGAGTGGCTAATGAGATTCCATGGAAAACAACTAAGACCTCCAGTTCATCCAGAATACTATCCAAACAATTCGTTCATAAATTGGCATGTAAGAGAAGTATTTAGGGGTCCCGGGAGATATACAGTTGTATAGAAGAATATATAGTAGAATCCGGGTATATAGTGCCATTGAAAACTATGAAGGAGCTTATTTTTTCCGATTAAAGGGGTAACTGGAGGTAAAAAGAGAAAAAAAGATACGTGAGTGTCAACCATAAATGGTCATATAAGTATTTTTGTATAGATACTATTGATTATAAACTTCAAAAACTTTTCGCTGATCCTGAGGATATAGTCTAAAAGTGTGAATGCATTGAAAATTTGAGCCACTCGCTACTGAATTTTTGTGCCACTTCCTTTACTATGTGGAAGACTATTTTCTATATTGTATTTTACTAATAACCTTTCAACATTTCCAGCATACTTATACTCTGATGCCATTTAGTTCATTTATTAATCGTTAATTTATATAAAAGGAGAGATTCATAATGAATAGAGAAATAAACAGTAATAAATCTTGTTGAGGAAGTAACCGAGAAACTACCAGTATGGTAGAAAATAATAATTTGTGCCCAGTATGTAAAAAATCTGGGGATGAAGTGAAAAATATTACAGTTAGACATATGGTACTTGGCGAACTATTAGAACAAATTGGAGATGATGATTACTATTTATGTATGAATGAAGAATGTGATGGTGTTTACTACAATCTGAAATCAGATATTGTCTATAATAAGAAGCAAGTCAAGGTACCAGTATGGTTCAAGAAAGACGCTAATCCTAAATATGTATGCTATTGTAATAAAGTAACAGAAGAACAGGTTATAAATGCAGTAGTAAAGGATGAGGCTAAGAATATGAAAGACATAATAAAATTGACTGGTGCTATGAAGAATGGAAAATGTGAAATAAAAAATCCTTCAGGTAAGTGTTGTCATCAAGTAGTTCAAAATGCAATAGATAAGGGGTTATCTATTATTTGCAAAAAATAAATTTAATTCTTTATTTGAAAAGTATAGAAATTTCTCTCCAGGGAGCACTAAAGTTGTATATAAGAATAAACAGTTAATTCGACATAATTTAAGAAATGATGAAAAATATGCAACTTACAAAATAGATAAAAAAGCTATTTGATTATATAATTATAGATATTATTATCCTTCAGACAGAGTTTCGATTAGATGTGTTAATTTTAAAATGTTTGAGCAGAAACGTATAGAATTTAAAATTACATTCAAGCTCTAAAATTCCAAGAGCAAATAGCATCGAGTGAAGGTAGGGAAAATAATCTAAAGAGTGAATTATTATATCTTCATAACTATTCTTTAAATGTATATTTAGGGAATAGTTGTGAAAAACAATTAAAATTATTGATTTTTTATCATTTATTTAACCCTACTCTCCTAATAACATTAAATTACCGTTATTTATGGCACTAAATAGTTTGTTTTACTTTGGTTAATAAAAACATATCCCAAAATAAACTAAACTATAAATTTTAAAATTATAAATTGGATTTAAAAGTACTGTTACTAATGCATATATTTATTTGCATTTTCATGCCACAAAAATACTTTTTTCACATTTTGAATTATATAGATTTGTATTCTTCTTTGATAATAACATTTTCTACTTTAATGTCTAGGCCATACTCCACTACTCCTGTAATGAAAGCTGTCAATACGGTTAGAAGTTTTAGTGTGTACCCTGGTTCCTCTGTTATTATTCGGAGAATGAAGTTCACCTCCATCCTCCAGAGGATAAATGTATTCGAATATTAAATAGAAGCAAATACCTGTGATAAATCAATTAATAAGTCAGGGAAAGCATTTTGAAGAAAGCAGATTTGAAAATAAACTTTATATTCTACTCTTATAAATCACATCATTCACCTTGATTATATCAATATTTCTGTGGAATAATTAAGACATCAGTGTCTCCTGATGTCTTTTTGGTTAAGCAAACTGTTTCATAGTTTATATTTAATACGGCTTCAATTAACATAAAAGAAATGGTCAACAATTCCAACATAAGTATAATTTTGATTTGATGTTTTTATAGTATATATACTTAGAAGATAATAATCTTTCCTAGTAGTGATATCTTTTATATTCTGCTTGCTATACTCACCTGCTAACGCAGATATACTCTTGTCAATAGCATCTATACCTGTGCCTTGGGTTTCATTTATCTTTCGTTCTGTGGAATCTTCTATGTACTCATAAAATTCTGATTTTGAAGGGTTTGTAACAAATAAATCCAAAAATATAACAAGAAACATAACTGTTGTTATTAATTTTTTCATCTATAGTACCTCCTTATATATTCGGTAGTGTTAAAATAATTTAGAACCAAATATAATGGCTAAAATAACAATTACTGCAATAATAAAGAATAAAAACTTAGATATACCCGCTGATAGATTAGCTATACCTCCAAAGCCAAATAAACTAGCTATTACAGCAATGATCAAAAAAACAATTGCCCATTTTAGCATATATACCCCTCCTTAATAAAGTATTTTCTTTGTATTTATATAACCCTAGTAAGACAAATTAAACAAAAAGTTTCACGATTTTACTGGAGAATATAGGGATTTTTGTAATAATACATATACTTGTTTTGAACAGTTTATCTAGGGTAGAAATTAAGAGAGAAAATTACTATTTTAAATGCAAGGGGTGAGAAACAATGATTTATAAAACTCTAAGATATTTGATAATAGTATAATTAGAAAAGAAAAAAACAAAAAAAATAAAGGAGTGTAATAATGAAAAATATTAAAAATGCTTTAAACATTCACTTAATATTAATGCTAGTTTTAATTCTAACGTTTAATTTTGTTGGTTTAAACAATTATGTATTTGCTGAAGATGAAGAGGTATCAATTGATTTAAATGCCAATGCTTCCGGGGATGTAGAATCTTCAACAAATGAAAATTCAATTAATGCAGAAGTAAAAGTAGATACAAATACTTCAACTGAAGGTAGTATAAATACTGATAGTTCATCTGAAAATAGTGACTCTAATACAACCACTGAAACCAATACAGAAGCTCAAATTACTGGTGAAACCAATGTAGATGCCAACCTTCAAGCTAATGAAGAGAAGTTAGTATTTTTTGTGAGTGGTATAAACAGTAATGAAAAAGGAGACCTAGTTGCAACATTAGGATATAATAATAAGACAGATTCTGATATTGGAATTGAGAAAAGTTATTTTTCCGATAACTTATTTAGTGAAAGTGTCCCTGAACAATTTTTAACAGGAGAGCATGAGGCCTCTTTTACTATAGAGTTTACAGGAAAAACTTTAGATTGGACTATTGAAACTTCAAATGAAAATGTAATTAAGTTAAATTTAAATGCTGATGGTAACCTAACTGTTGAATATAATGCTTCTATTGATAAGACTGATACTTCAGAACCCTCAGAAGAAATGGAATCACTGCCTCAAACTGGAGAAGATATCCCTTATATTAACTATATTACAGGGTCTGTATTTGTGTTAATAGGAATGCTTATTATGTATATATTTAGAAAAAAAGTTTCTAACAACTTATAATTACAGGATAAATTAATGAAAAAATTAAGTTATTTGTTAATTTTCCTAGGACTTACAATATTGGTTTATCCAATTACTAATAAATTAATTAATGAACACTATCAATCTAGAATGTTAAGTAAAGTTGAAAAAAGTATTGAGGCGGATGCTTATAATAGTGAGGTTATAACAAATAAGATGGATTTAGTTGAGTATTCATCTAAGGAAAAGAAACATATTTCAAATAAAATTACACCTTCTAATGATCCAAAGAAAAATAGTACTAAATCCAATGATTCAGATAATCGCCATGATGGAAATGTTATTTTAGAAATAAATAAAATCAATTTAAAGTTACCTGTACTTGAAGGAGTTACAGAAGATAATTTAAAAATATCAGTATCTAAATATATAGGTACGGCACAACCAGGAAATATAGGAAATTTTGCCATTGCAGGTCATAGAAGTTATACATATGGAAAACAATTCAATAGACTTAATGAAATAGAAATCGGTGATAAGTTAAAGGTAATTACTCCAAAGGATACATATACCTATAAAGTTAATAAAAAATTCATTGTATCTCCTGAAAATGTATGGGTTTTAGATAATATTCATGATAAAAGGATGATTACCCTAACCACTTGTCACCCAATTAGAAAAGCAACTCACAGGTTGATAGTACAAGGTATAATAGAATGACTATAAAGAAAGTAAAATTAATAATTTGTTAGATTGTCAAAATAAGAAAAAGTATCCCCGATAGATTTTGAGAGTTTTTCTGCTTTCAAAATCTATCGGGGATACAAGAATTTTATTTCCTTTATTATTAAAAATCAGTGTAAATTTACCACTGTCTTATTTATTTTCTCCTTTAATAAAAACTCTTACCCCTCCTACCTTGTCATTATTTTTAGCCTCTTTAAGCCTGCTTAAAAGTTCACCACTTTCAATATCATCGGGGGTAACATCATTTACCATTACAAGCATTCCATTGTTTTCAGCATACAACCCATAATTTTGAAAATTACAATCATTGTCTACAAATGCTTTGTGGGCATCTGTTAAAACCTTTGTAATATTTTCTAATGAATTGCTCTCTAAATCAAGTCGGATGTTAACTTCTGCTTTTAAGGGTAATGTTCTGTCAAATTTCATATCAAGCTCTAAAATATCTTCCGCACTTTCATATTCATCCTTAATATACTGTACAATTGTAGTATTATCTTCATAACCTAGCTCATTGGCAATGATTTTTTTTGTAACAATTGAATATTCATCAGAAAGTCTGTCTAATGTATTAAACATGCTTAATACATGATTTTCATAGTTATCTCTATAGACGTTACCGTTTTTATAAAATATGGCGAATTTAGTATCTATACTTGTTCTAGACTTAGCCTTTGCCATATATGCTCCATATTTAAAGTTATATATTGTTTTTTCTATTTCAAGATCTAAATAAGAGTAATTTTGATCCACATATTCCTCTATTGCTTTGTTTGCCATCATTGCTGATATTGGATTACCAACAAAGGAATTGGTAACAAAGAGTATCCCTCCTATAAGGATAACAGCTATAACCCCTGCAAGTATTTTTAATGTTTTTTTATTTGTATTTTTCACCCTACTCACCTTTCTTTTTTAAATGCAAATTTTAGAAGCATAGCAATTACTATACCTAGTCCAACTAGGGGATTCTTAACAAAGAGTATCCCTCCCATAAGGATTACAGCTATACCCCCTGCAAGTGTTTTTAATGTTTTTTTATTCGTGTTCTTCACCCTACTCACCTTTCTTCCTTAAATGCAAACTTTAGAAGCATAGTAATTACTATACCTAATCCTACTAAACCCGTATATATCACACTTAAAAACAAACCACTATAAAGGGCTGTCCTGTCAAACCCACCTAATACTATATCCATTATAGTTTGCCATAGATAACTTAGTATAAAAATCCCAATAGGTACCCAATACCATTTGTTTTTAAAGGTTGCTAGAGAAATGGCTCCAATTATTGGCATTATTAAAAAGTTATAGAACATCTCTAAAGAGTTTGAAAGTGCAATACCAACAATAGTACCTACAATAAGAATAGCAATCTGTGTTAGATAAATACTTCTTTTGATATCAAAAATTAGCTTTTCATCTTTAATTGATATATCTTCCATATTATTAGCTTGAAAAGCTTCAAATTCAGTTTTACAAGATTCACAAGCCTTAATATGTTCATTAACTATTATTATACTGTCTTCACTTGCAACACCATCTTTTACAAGGGGTATTAAATCAAGAACTACATCGCAAGATATCTTCAACTCAGTCCCTCCTTTTCTAAAATATCTTTAATCCATTTTTTTGCACGAAAGTCAATTACCCTTGCTGAACTTTCTGTTATACTTACTTCATTAGCAATTTCTTTATAGCTATATCCTTCTACTCGCATATTTACTATTTTTTGAGTTCGTGCCTCCTTTTCAGATAGTAGCTCCTTGATTCTATTTGCGATTTCTTTGGTAACCATTCTTTCTGATATACTATCGGATATATATAAGCCTAAAAGATCATTATACTCTACGGTATGTTTTTCTTTTCTTATTCTTTGAAGCCACAAATTTCTAGCTATAGAAAAAAGCCAAGTTTTAACTGTAGATTGCCCTTTAAAATTTCCGATAGCTGAGATAGCACTAACAAAGGTTTCTGACAATAAATCTTCTGAAAGGTTAGGATCATGAGTTAAAGAAACTAAATATCTGTAAACATCTTTTTTATATTTTATATATAAATTTTCTATTTTCTTCACTTAAATCCTCCTTTCATATAATTAGTAGCATTTCTTATAAAAATGTTACATAGGTTTTTAAAAAAATTTCATTGACATTCGCAACATCGGTACAAAAGAATAATAGTATAGTTTATCCCAGCGTATTTTATATTCTTAGTTTAGCTTAAATTTTTCAAAAAAATAATGTGTTTTTAAGGCATATAAAAGTATCCTAAATACAAAAAAGCCCAGTATTACTGGACCTTTCCTAATCTTAAAGATATTGTATTTAATAACATCAGTCGTTTTATGTCATTGTAGCCTGCCACTTTTATTCATAATGTGACCACATTCTTAAAATTTTGATTGTCTTTTCTTCCTCACAAATTTCATAAACTATTCTGTGTTTGATATTTAATCTTCTTGAATAGAATCCCTTTAAGTCCCCAACAAGTTTTTCGTAAGATGGAGGGGTTTTATAAGGGTTTTCTTTTAATAATTTTAGCAATCCTTTTGCTTTTTTATCTAAATTGCGAGTCTCTAATTTTTTGGCATCTTTTTGAGCTTGCTTAGTTAAAACGATTATATATCCCATCCTATATCCTCCAAAGATTTACAATCTTTAATAGGCTCTTTAGCTCCTTCTAAAATACTTTCTCTCATGCCTGGTATTGATAAAAGATATAAAGTATCTTGTATTGCAGACCAATCTTCTAAACTTAGCATTACAACGTCACCTTTTTTACTAGTTATCTGTATAGGCTCTGAATTTAGGATTGTTTGTTCTATTATATTAAATATATTTTGTCTAGCATTTGTAACAGATACAGTTTTCATAATCAATCACCTCTTAACTAAATTATACTGTACGTTTTGATGTACGTCAATAAACATTTAAATCAATATTATTATATAGAAACATCCAAAATCTTTTTATGTAGTGCTGGTATTAAAGAGTTTTAACCTACTAATTAAATATGAAAGGTATTAAGAATCCATACCCATATACTCTTCCAAGTATACCCGTTGTCCACTTTAATTAAATCATGCTTTATAAAATAGTTCAGTATTTCTATTATTTCCCGTTTTTTTCTAATATTTTACATGTAAAAACAAATTCTTTATTCCTTACACATTTTTATCAATATAACAAAGACTGTTTCAAGTATATGTCCTACTTTTCTTAAATTCAATAAAATTCTCTTCTTCCTATTTTTTATTAAATATCACCAATAGATTTTGAGAGCTTTTCTGCTTTCAAAATTTATTGGTGATACAAGAATTTAATCTTTTTTAGATAATTACAACTTAAAACTCTTTATTTTTATAAATTCCAATAGATACAATTAGAGAACAGCCATAAAGTAATAGAGAGAGTCCAAAGGATATAATACTAATTTGTATAAAATCTAAGGAAAGTATACACTTTAAAAAATCTGTATCCATAATGGACACCTTATATCTATTAAAAATATTAGGAATTAGAATCAAAATCATATAAAAAAGAGCATTAAATATCTGAGCTTTTCCAATATTATAATACTGAAAAGGTAAATATACAGATAAAAATATCAAAGTTAAACTTACGCCAAATATAATACTAAAAATAGAAGCAGTGTTTATATTTTTCATAAAAACATCAGCAATGATACCTGCTATTAATATAAATCCACCTATAATTACTCCATAAAGTATCATTGATAAATATCTAGCTTTTACTATTTCCCCTTTTTTCACAGGAAGAGAGTTTAAAATAATATCCCCTTGTGTTTTTGATTCCCGTACTGAGATAAACATAGATGATACATATGTCAATAAAAATATAAGAAAGACAAATAATAATTGAGATCCAAAAGGGTCTTCTATGCTTAGGCCTACAAATGTGAATATTCCTCCTACTATTAATTGAGCAATATTTAAAAACTTTATTAATCTAAAATCCTTTAAAATTAATTCTTTCAAAACTACACCTCCTAGCGTAAATCTCTTTTGCTATAAATTAAAATTGAAACTCCCATTGATATCAAATAAAGGCTTACTAGCAAAATTGGGTATGGGATTACTTCTAATATACTAATTGTTCCATCTAGCACAAAAATATTTGTTAGCACTATATATATAAAAATATATAAAAAACGAGCAATTTTAGGTGGCAGTGCATAAAGAAGTGGCAATGCTATACCTAAAGAAAACAAAGAAAACAAGAAAGTATTTTTAATAGCAAAGAAATTAAAATAATCTATTATATTTAATCCAAATAATTCTAAAATCCAAGCATATATATATGTGAAAATAACTGAAAACACATAATTTATCAATACAAAAATATATTTACTTACAATAACCTCCCATCTTTTTATGGGTAATGAATCAATTAACAAACGTGTATTAAATGTTCCTTCATATGCAAAGGACATAATGGATAGCATATAGCTAAAGGTCACAATACTTGCAAAAATCAAAACTGATGGATTATCCATACTAATAAAAATAAATATTATTACTGGGTAAAGTAATAATAAAGAAAAGGATTGTTTATTTCCATAGCTTAAAATTAAGTCTTTTTTTATTAATGCAACCATTTTAAGACCTCCTAACTGTATAAAACATAATGTCTTCCAAGCTTGGCTTTTCTATCATCACTTTGTCGTTTAATAAAGCTTTTACTTTTTTTGGATTTTCTGTTAAACCTTCAAAACCTACTTTTGTTTCTCTAATAGAGATAAACTCTTTTCGAATATCATTATCTAAAAGATTAGGACTCCCCTTTATGATTCCAAAGGATTCTAAAATAGTATCCTTTGGTTTTGAAAACTCAATTTTACCTTTATTTATAAAGGTTATATAATCAGCAATTTTTTCTAAATCTGTAGTAATATGAGTAGAAAAAAAGATTGATTTATTTTCATCTTGGATAATGTCATATAGAATATCTAAAATCTCTCGTCTGAAAACAGGATCAAGTCCAGAAGTAGGCTCATCCATAATTATTAAATCAGCATTGTGAGAAAGTGCAAGTGCCAATGAAAATTTCATTTTCATTCCTTTTGATAACTTTTTTATTTTTTGTTTAGGATTTAAATCAAATTTTTTTATATAATTATCAAAAGTATTATCACTCCACTGACTGTAAAAAGGAGCAATGATCGCCTTCATTTGCTTTATAGATAATTCCTCATAAAAGTAAGATGAGTCATAAACAAATCCTATTCTATCTTTTATTTCTTTTTCATATTTAACATTGTCTTTTCCGAAAATTTTTATTTCACCTGAATCTCTTTTTAAAAGATTCATAATAAGCTTGATTGTAGTACTTTTTCCTGCACCATTGGGGCCTATAAATCCCATGATATATCCTGGTTCTAAGTTGAAGGATATATTATCTAGTTTAAAATTTTTAAAGCTTTTGCTTAGATTATCTATTTTTAACATGACTAAACCTCCTGAAATAATATTTGTAGCATTTCTTCTATTTCTTTATAATCTATCCCTAATAATTTACTTTCTTTTACCACGTCTATTAGCTTTTCTTCTATTATTTTTAATTTCTTTTCTTTTATCAATTCTTTGTTTTGCATGGCAACAAAAGAGCCTTTACCCTGCATTGTTTGAATAAAACCTTCCTTTTCCAACTCTTCATATGCCCTTTTAGTAGTAATAACAGATATTTGCAAATCTTTTGCAAGCCCTCGAATAGAAGGCAAGCCCTCTCCTTCTTTTAGTTCCCCTTTTATAATCATTCCTTTTATCTGAATACTTATCTGTTCATAGATAGGTTCATTGGAAGAATTAGATATAATAATACTCATAACACCCCTCCTCTATATATACTGTAAACTAAGATTATACTGTATATATATTATATCAACAGTATATATACAGTTATTCCTTTTGTCAATATGTTTTTTTAAATTAAAGAGTAGTAAAGTCTTTGGTTTTGTCATTCTGAATGCAACGTAGTGAAATGAAGAATCTTGAACACTGCCCAAATACTAAGATTCTTCGTTACACTCAGAATGACATTTTGGAGGATTTATCTTATGTTTGATTTTTTTAATAGCTAGTACTCCTGTACCCATATATTGCATAATTTATAAGCAAATGATAATATGTAAATATTGATATCAAAGGTATTAACAGTAATATGGAGGTTAAATATGTCTAGCAAAAAAACTATTAAAGTACATAATAAAACAGATAAACCTGATAATATTGCCCATAGGGAAAATGCAATGATTGAAAAATGTATTGCAATAGAAAAGTCCCTCCCCCACTTTATGGAAGACTTTTTTATTTATTTGAAAAGTGGTGTTGCATTAACTACAAGGCTTGCTTATTTGCAGGACATCTTATTTTTCTGTAAATACTTAATTACTGAAACAAATCATACACAAGCCTCTTCTACTGAAAACATGACTTCAGAAGAGTTAAGTAAAATAAGGGCAAGAGATATAAATAGATTTTTAGGCGAGTATTGTACACGCTATACCATAGAAAAAAATGATACTATAACAGTTATGAAAAATCATAATAGAGCCTTGGCTAGAAAAAAATCATCTTTGGCAGTATTATTTAAACATTTATATAGAGATGAAATTATTCCTAATGATATTACATCAGGTTTTAATCCTATACATCTTCCAAAACCACATCCTGATTCTATAAAAAGGTTGGAGATAGATGAAGTAGCTGTAATGTTAGATGTTGTTGAAAATGGTAATGGGCTAACAGAAAAGGAATTAGAATACTGGGAAAAGACCAAATTAAGAGATAAAGCAATTATTATGCTTTTTGTCACATATGGATTAAGATTAAAAGAATTACAGCAATTAAATATTTCCTCCTTTAGCTTTCATAGAGGGGAGTTTAAGATATATAGAAAAAGGGGCAAAGAAGTTAATATGCCATTAAATAAGTCCGTCGAAAAAGTTGTAGTAGACTATATTAACTTAGAAAGGTTTCAAGAGGAATTTATATCTGAGGAATATAAAGATGCATTGTTTTTATCTCTACAAAAAACGAGAATGACTGAAAAAGCTATTAGACAATTGGTAAAAAAATATACTTCTATTGCATTATCTACCACTAGAGATAGCGGGTATAGTCCACATAAATTAAGAGCTACAGCTGCCACCTCTTTAATACAGAATGGTTTTTCAATTTATGATGTTCAGAATTTACTAGATCATGATAATGTAACTACAACTCAGTTATATTCTGCACATAAGAAAAATGTGAAACGAGAAATAGTAGATAGATTTGAATGGCTGGATCAATTCAGCAAAGAATAATATGTAAAAAAAAATCTAACGAAATAAATTGATTTTTTGAACTTTATTTACTTAAAATGTGGAAATTTATGTTTGACGAAATTTTTGCTATATGAATTTTATTTTAAAAATAGAGCATCTAAAGTATAGTAGATGCTCTATTAAAAGAAATGTCTTTTCTTTTGTCTTAATCCCTTACAATATGGACATGACGTCATATATCTTTTCTGATAATAAACTCTTTGCTTTGGAGACATATGATATTTGTGATTACAATCAATACAATTCCACCAGACTTTATCAATACTATTATCTAAAATATGATCAGCATCACATAATAAGTAATTATTGATATAATCCCATTCTTCCATTAAATCAGGATGTTTTATCTTAAAAGAATTGAATCCCGGTAAAATTCTCGTTCCCTTACAATAAGGACAAGAGTCATCACCAACTTCACGTTCATTTATAGGATAATTATAATCTCCACCACATGTTTGACATTGCCAAGATATCCAGCTTTTGTTTGTTTTTAGGTATGTTTCTGGACCACGCTCATTTAAAGGACTCCACTCCTTTGACAACTCGTAATCTGTATCTATTAAAGAGTTATATCCCGGTAAAGCTCTTGTACAGTTGCAATAAGGACAAGAGTTATCATCAACTTCACGTTCATTTATAGGATAACCATATTTTCCACCGCATGTAGGACATTGCCAAGATACCCAGCTTTTGTTTGTTTTTAGGTATGTTTCTGGACCACGCTCATTTGTCGAACTCCACTCCTTTGATAATTCAAAATCTGTATCTACTAAAGAATTATAGCCTTCCAAAACTCTGTCTTTGTGACAATAAGGACAAGAGTCATCACCAACTTCACGTTCATTTATAGGATAATTATAATCTCCACCGCATGTAGGACATTGCCATTTAATTGAATATGCATTGTTTTTGGTAAATTCAGATGGCTTACGCTCTTCATTTGGACTAAATTCCTGTGCCAAATCTAGATCAGTATCAACCAAACTATTGATGCCTTCTTGGATGATTTTTCCACTACATACCATGCATTCGAAATTATTGGCAACAGCAGTTCCTAATTGAGTTTCATAATGATGGTCTTGTTTACATTTAAAAGAAAACTTCCTATTACTTATGTCCGAAATCGCATCAGGTCCTCTTCCGTTCTTTTCATAATCCCATATTGTTATTACATTAGGAAAAGCAGTTTGGAAGTCATTAATTCCTTTAACAACAATCGAACGACTACATATAGGACATTCTCTTACCTGATTAACTCTATACCATACTGAACGTTGAAATTCATGTCCTTCTGGACATTGCCACCATATTTCTTCATTGGTATATGAAAAAGCAACTTTATCAGGTGTAATTCCGTTCTTTTCTACATCGAATTCTGTAGCAAGATCAGGGTATTGTGACTCAAGGTCATTCTCTCCAGCAACGAACATTTTACTAGTACAAATTGGGCATTCAAACCGTCCTAATCGCGAAAAATTCAAAATAACCCATTGAAAAGTATGTCCTTTGTCACATTTCCACCAGGCGTATTCATTAGACATATTCGAGTAGCTCTTAAAAGGTCGTTCGTTTTTTTCTGTGTCGTAATAAATCTGAAATTCAGGATGTTCCGCTGCAAATTTTTTATTATAATTATATTCACGACATATGTTACAACCGCCTCCACCTCTAGCTCTTGATTGAAATGTTGCGTTCCACTTATGTTCTGGATTGTTACGACATATCCATTTGACAATATTTGTACTTTTCTCTGTTACGTTGTACGGATCAATTGTATTGCTCGAATCATATTCATCCATTACTTCAGGATGCAAGTAAGCAAAACTTTTTTCGCGTTTCACTTTCTTTCCAGCACAATAAGAACAACCTTTGCTCTGTGAATATTTTGAGCGAATCATAGAACTTAATGTAGCTTCAAAATCCTCATTACAAATATAACAATGCCACCAGAATTTACGTTTTAAAGCTTCTCCTTTTAAATCTGTAAATTTATATCCATTCTTGTCTTCGATAAATCTATCTATGAGTTCGGGATATTCCTCTGCATAAGTTTTAGTACGGATTATTCCTGCACAAACTGGGCAGCTTCTTACTATGTAGTTGTCATTATTGCATTTTAATCTTCCAGTCGGCGAGGCTTGCCATTCATGACCACAGATATGGCATTTCCACCATAATAACTCATTTGTAGTAGCTGACAAAATTGCTGTATTAATTTCAATATTCTTTTGAAAATCATAATCTATCTTCAAATCAGGTGCAACGGTGAACAAATCTGTGATTCCTTCTACAATAACCGTCCTATTTTCACAACATGGACACAATCCTTTTGATAATTTTCTGGATGATATCTGTGCTTGCCATTCATAACCACATTTCTTACACTTCCACCATGCTGTTTCTTTTGAATTGGCAGAAGTACGATTAATGTCGATCCCCTTGTTCTTTGCAAAATTCCATTGTTTAACCATTTGTGCATAATGTTCAATAGCATATTTATTTTTGTTGCATTCAGGACATTTCGGGGTTTTTATAAAAGTATACACTGCACGTTCAAATTCATGTCCATTTTTACATTTGAGATGTATGTGCGTTCTAGAACCCGGTAATAATTGATATGGATCTATTCCTTTGTTCTTCTTCCAATCCCACATTTCTTTGGATTCAGGACATATTGCAAAAATATTTTTAACCCTCAAAGTGGCTATTTTTCTTTCAGATTGACAATAAGGGCAGCCAAACGGATTTTGTTTTGGTATAGTGTAGACTTTTCGTGGATATATGTGTTCTGGATTATTTACGCAACGCAAATATACAGTCTTACCTGATTTTTCAGAAACATTATCAGGTGTTAATCCATTATTTAATTTATCTACCCACAATTTTGAAGCATCTGGATTATATTTTCTAAATGTTTTTGCTATAATTTGGCCTTCATTAAATGCACGCCCCATGTCACAGCTTGGACATTTACTCTTTTTTGCAGTTGTGCGATTGGCTATAACTGCTTTCCAAGTGTGACCACATTTTTGACATTTCCAAAAAGCCATATCTTTTGAATAAGGAGATACTTTATAAGGGGATAATGTATTTTTTTTATAATCCCAAAATTTAAGAATTTCTGGCTTGGTAACAGCTATGCTGTGATTTTCAATAAACTCACATTCCGGGCATAGCGGATATGCATTAAATTGATGAATTTTTCTTATGAAAGTATGACCTTCAGAACACTTAAAATGTGCTGTAATCCCTGAATTTGGCAATAATGATTCGGGTTCAACACCAACATTTTTATCATAGTCCCACATCTCTTTTGCAGTCGGACATACAATAAAAAAATCATTTTCCCCAGAAAGTGCTTTCTTATTAGTTTGTTTGCAATGAGGACACCCTCTTGATTTGCCATCAGAAGTAGTCATAGCGTATATGCTTCTGCTAAATTCATGTCCTTTATTACATCTGAAATACGCTTTCTTATTAGAAGCATACAATACGTTATCCGGTGTCATATCATCATTCAGATCATAACACCACATTTCTGCATCTTCAGGGTTTGCCATTCTGAAAGTTATAATTGGGTTTTGATCTATTATAGAACGATTCCGCTCAACACTATCATTAGTCCCGTCAAAGCCACAACAAGGGCAATATCTTCTTTTGTTCCAAAGACTAATCTGTGACTTCCACTCATATTTACAATTAGGACATTTGAAATTAGCACTGTCACGAGAAGACTGGATAATATCATCAAGATTTATATCTGAATTCTTATCTTTGTCCCAAAATAATCGTGTATTAGGAAACTGATAAATAAGCTTCATTTTTTCTTTCTCACATTCACTACATTTTGGAGAATTATAGAAATCTAAAATTTTTCTATACGTACTGTGCCCTTTTTCACATTTAAAATATGCGTATTTATTTGATTTTGGAAAAATATTAGTTGGATCAATATCTTTATTTAACTCATAATTCCACATACTTTTTGCCGCATGGCATTTTGTGAGAAAATCCGTCTCGCCTGAAAATACCTTTTTAGCATTCGGACCACAATAAATGCATCCATATGAATGTCCATCATCGGCTGTCATTTTAGAAATTCTTTTGACAAATAAATGTTTGGGATTATTTAAACACCTGAAAAATACTTTGATATCCGATTTTCCAGAAACAGTGTCTGGCGTAAGCTCACCATTTAGGTCATAACACCACATCTCTGCCGCTTCAGGATTCAATTTTCTTAAAGTAGTAGTAATTTTTTTCATATCACACCTAAATACTTTCGAAAAGTTCTTTTATTACCGTGCTCTTTATCTCATTTATATCAGTTTCAGGAGTTACTATTTCATTTTCAATTACTTCAGAATTTATTATTTTAGCAGTATTCTTCATTAATCCCTGTTGTTGAAGTAGTTGATTTGCTATTTCAGGATATACATAAGTATCTATAATTTTACGCAATTTCAGGTTTTCTGACTTATAATTCCTATTTTCAGAACCAATATCCACCCCCTTACTAACAGCCGTTTTTAGTTCTTGTTTCAGTTCAATAATCTGTTTGTTGAGTTCTTTTACCTGCAGATTCAAGCGTTTGTTTTCTTTAAAACTGTATGATGCTGAATTTGTTACTTCTCTGTAGTAGTTTTCTCTCTCTTTTAAAGCTTTCTTGAGCTTTTCTTTTGTGTTATTCTTCATAAGGAACGCATCCAGATCCATATCTCTATATACAGCAACAGTATATATGTGGATTTCTTCCGTACTTTCCTTAAGTTTTTTAATATATACTTTAGCCTTTTCGTTACGTCTTATTAGATAATCAGCTACATCATAACCTTTTGATCGCACATATTCTCCTATTTGTAGTATTTTAAGTAGTCCTGCATCACCATCACATTTCTCTGCATAGAATTGATCTATTAGGTTAATAAGAGTGTCGGAATCAATTTTTGCTCTTCGTGCCATCTTCTTTCTCCTTTTCTGTTAATAACTTTTCTTCGCAATATTGCTGATAGGTATAGGAACTGCTCTGAAGACGTAGCATTGCCTGAAGGATATCCTCACTGTTCCCTTTTTCAACTCGAACCTGTTTTACAACTTGTGCCAGATGTTTGCAATCATCCTCGATCCTACGTTTGTAAATATCATCACCTTTGAAGAAGTCTTTCTTTGAGCCTTTACGGTAAAACGTACAATTAGGACAATATCCGATTTCTCCTTTTGGTCCCGACACTTTTTTACAATCAGAGAAATGATTATTTTGAAAAGCTGATGAATAACATCTTCCACCATCATCAAGAGTTGCAAAGTCTTTAATGTTCAAAGGAAGTTGACCTTTTCTGCTGATTTCATAGGTTATATTTTCATTTAAAATTTTGCGATATTGCTTATATGTACGACATTCAATAAGAGATGTAATATTGCTGTAGTAATGTGCTGACATATCCATGTTGTCATGACCAGCTAGCATCATGGCAATCACCGGATTCCCACCTTCTGCAATGATGTTTATCAGTGCTAAATGCCTTGTATCTCCTAAATAGAGATAATTTATGCATCCTTCTTCCAAATGCTTTATTTCTCGGTCATAAACAATCTTCAAGCCATATCTGCCTTCGAGAACATCGTGAAAGAAGTAACGCATAACGCAGTTCATATTGATATAAGTGAAATACCTGCTGTTTGAGTGCTTTTTGTGATTCCACTGTCGATAATGCGTATCTGTGATAAATAAGGTATTAAGTTCTGTTGATTCATATTTCTTTGTGAATTCAATATATTTAAGGATTTCTTCAGCCAGTCTGTCAGGAATCTTATACTGTACTGTGATGTAATCCTCATCAATCTTATAGGAAATTTTCTTTTCTGAACCTTTTATCTGATTCTTGCGTAGCGTCAGATACCATCCATCACTCTTTTATTCAAGGCATTTACGCGGTGTCAGAATAAATTCCCTTGGCCTTAAAGGTACAACCCCAGTTATTTGCCACCAAAGAAAAAGAGGATAAAAGAATAATCGTTCATCTATAGGTATTTCAGATTTCCAATAATCTCTTATGATATCATTAAACAAGAAATAACTGTCAAAAGATGCTAACCGGCGTTTTCTACCAATTGCATTAGAGTAATGAATATCTGCAATTCCATCCAATGTATCCATTATTCTTTCAATCTTCTCAGGAGAATCTGTTTTAGGAAGAATTGAAAAAAACTCAATAACTCTGTTAGGATAAGTTAAATCAAGTTCTTCAGTAAATGAATAAAGGTCGTCCGGATTATGCTTAATAAGACGTTTTACATCATTTACGACGTTCTGAAGCGATTTTAGTACCAAATCACCCATTGTAAAAAGTACATATGTTTTCAAATATTCAATAAAAAGTTCATCGGTTATACCAAAATAATTCTCATAATATCGTTTATAACTGAACTTATTGACATTAAACATAATGCCAACACGGGAATACTCATCGGAGAATTGCCATTTAGTGTCTGAGAAATCACTACCAATGATAATATCACGATTTTTATATTCTTCAAATAAGTCTTTAGCTTTGTTGATACAATCAGTGTCCATATATTGAAGAGAAATCACGGTATTGAACATCTTTATTGCTTCGCTTGTACTAGACATTTGTAAACTCCTTTACTATCTTTTCAAGAGATTGTAAAGCATCATCACCATATTGTTCCTGAATGCACTGGAATAATTCATCGATAGCTGGAAGAACTGCTTCTTTTATCAATGCTTTATATTTTTCTTTTAACCTATCATCTGAAGTTTTGTTATATAAAGCTAAAAGCCGGTTGTATTCGCTAATCATAAGAAATACCGTGGATTTGGTGCTTATTTCATATTTGCACCCAATACAACTTGACCTGTCGTGATACGGACAAATTTTCTTCATTGCTGACATCAGACATAGGCACTCGTCCTGCTTGGATACAGCATCTCCGTTACCGACACGATGTAGAATCCGTAAGATACTATTCCGCTTATCATCTTCATTTGATAAGATTTCTTCAATCAGTTCTGCAGATTGTTTTTGTGATTGGTTTGAAATTGCAACGATACCCTCGACTTCTCCTGGTGATAAATCAAGTTTCTGTATCAATTTTGTTTGATTGTGAACCGGAAGTCGATTATAGTCGCCATCAGTGATTATTTTAAGGAGCATAGACGGAATAAATGATAAGACTCCGCGTTCGAATAGTTCCATAGCTACGAATTCTGGCGTTAAACCGCTTAATTTTGCGTCCTTAAGATAAATGGCTGTAGTATTTGCAAATTGACCGTATGAACCTTTGTGCGACCTTGCAAGAGCTGCTAAAATATATCCTTTAGTATTGAATTCATCGTCATTTTCTAGAATATCATCTGTAAGCATAAATACAGATTGTAAATATGATTTGTTTGCTGCTCTAGACCTGAAATTCGATGTCAGGAACAATGCTCCTATTTCATCACCCATGTAACGGGTTATCCTATCGTAATCTGATATGACACGGATTAACGGCTCATCATCTGAAATATTATTTAATTTTCTGTGTGCTTCTGCTATGGCAAAGAGTGTACCAATATGTACTTCCACACTTTCGGGTACACACAATTTTATTGAAGAAATCCCAGAATATTTCTTGGTCTTATTCGGAGTCAAAGGTAATGCAGTTAGTCGCCATGTTATTGAATAAAGCGTAAGCCGTGCATCTTCATCGGAAAAGTTGCCTTCAATTACCTTTTTTAAGACATCTTCCGGCTTCATAGTTAATCTTGGATTATGTATGCGCACGATATCAGAATTTCGTAATGAGCAGATGAAATGTAACGCTAGAAAAAGCCAAGTATCGACATAATTCTTTGATTGTGCAGCACTTACATACATATCATTTTCAATTATATACTCCTCGTTAAAAAGGCAATACAGCATCTCCAAATATTTTTGGGAATCATAGGCCTCATTGGAGTTTTTATCATCCCTTCTTCTAGCCATGAAATAATCATATAAATATTTTGTTTTAAAGCTATCTTTGAGCCATCTGAGAAAAGAGCTGAGGATATCTCCATATTGTTTTGTTAACTCATCATATGCAATAGTAAGAAGTTCTTCAATATTATCATCATCCATGATGCAAATATCTATCTTAAGGTTCTTTAATAGAAAATCTGTAAGATAATATATGATTTCATCTGGAAATTCATATTCTTTATAGAATTTTTTTAGTTTTTCTGTCGTATCTGGTAATCTATCTTTTAGCATGGTTAAAAGGATATTGTTTTTATCTTCTATTTCGAGTGTATAGTTATCAAAGAAACACTTGATCTTACCATGAATTGGTTGAAAATCATTGGGATCTATCATAAGTAGGTCATCCTGCCAAACGGGATTTATTCCAAACCAATTATTATCAACTAAAAATTTAATAAAAACAACGTTAAAATCCACTGACTCGACATGAAAATGTTCTTGTAAATAAGATGCATATTCTTTAAAATCAATCATTTCTTGCATAATTTACTCGCTTTCCACATTGAATAATCGAATATTTCATTATTAACCTTTGAATACTGCTTTTCCAAATCACCTTTATTATGTAGATATGTAAGAGCTGATTCGGGGGATTTATCACCACGCCAATACATTAGACCGGACACATCTTCCCCGAACAATGTGAGTTTAACAGAGAACCAATGCCTGAAAATATGAGGACTTATGTTATTTTCTTGAAGCAAATGCCCATAATTGACAGCCTCTGGATCATCACTGCTAAGAAATTCCGGAATAGCATCTTTAATAACATTTTGGAATTTTTTATAATAGTTATCGTATGTTAATGCTTTTCCTTGCTTATTTATAGTCAGTGCACCATAGTCAGCCTCATAATACTTACCGTCAATATAATCCATATAGATCTTGTAGCATTCATAAAATGCTTTAAGAAAGGAGGGGTAAACTCTTTGAGTTCTTTCTTTCTTAATTTTGCCTACGCTTTTTAAATCACTTCTAAGGTTAAGTTCCTTAGTCAAGTCGATTATGATATCTTCAACTTCTCCATTAACAATTTTAAATCTAATACCTGCTCCAAGTTTTGAGTCATTTCTTCTGACATTACAGCATTCAGATGGTCTCATGCTGTTGATTTACATTTTATTTTACCCTGCTTTTTTCAAATTAAAATA
>SWCH01003009.1_pt1 | contig 25970 bp, 20 predicted proteins | sample 4690051 | NCBI WGS metagenome assembly SWCH01 (sample SAMN10267282, study PRJNA491770) | bioreactor metagenome | isolation source: DHS bioreactor inoculated with | place: Japan: off Shimokita Peninsula | reverse complement strand
CATACCTGGAAACTGTGACCCCAGATCCATACATACTAACATTGATAACTCCAGGGCTATAAATATCCACGCACGTAATGTAGTAATTAAAAACATAGGAATATGTGGGTTTGGAGGATCAAACCGTACACCATTTGACACCCCCCTTGAATTTGAGGAGGTGCAAATCTATGATGAAGCTAAAAGGGCCATTGAGGGAATAAAAGATGAAAAGATAACCCTTTTCATCACCCACGCCCCGCCCTATAATACTAAAACCGATCTCTTACCTTCAGGGGTGCATGTGGGTAGTACGAGCCTCCGTAAAATAATTGAAGATGTGCAGCCTACCTTGAACATCTGTGGTCATATTCACGAAGCCAGCGGCACTGATAAGATTGGTAAAACCACCATCGTAAACCCGGGGGAACTATCACAGGGTTACGCATGTTTAATCCAAATTCAGGATGATTACACAGGGGAAAAAATTGAAACTGAAATAATAAAACTTTAAATTCAACAATCGCTTATAATATTCCCTGATAAAAAAAATCCTAAGAGAAAATGATTTAAATGATGTTGACAAATAATATCTTGATTTTTTTAAATATTTACATTGTTGCCATTTTGAGGTGAGATAGATATGATTATGGTTGAAGGAGAGGTAAGCGGGAAAAAATACAGGGAACCCTTTTCAAAGGGAGTTTTAGCCAGGTCTTTAACCCGTGCTGAAATGGATCCCAACAAGGCATACACATTCTCATCCCAGATCGAAGCTCAACTCAAAAAAGATGGCGTAAAATTAATCAAACTGGATGACTTGGTGAATATCGTCCGTCAAAGGCTCAAAAAAGAGGACAGTGAAATAGCAGTCCAATATGGACTTTGGAAAAGGATAAGAAAGTGCCAGGACCCTTTAGTGATTCTCATAGGAGGTTCATCTGGGGTGGGAACTTCCTCCATAGCATTCGAGGTGGCCAACAGACTGGGAATCCGTAACATGATCAGTACCGATATGATACGGGAAGTAATGCGTAAAATCGCATCAAAGGACCTTCTCCCCACCATCTACGAATCCAGCTACACTGCCTACCGCTCCCTGCGCATACCACCACCACCAGAACTGGATGAAGTATTAATAGGATTCAGAGACCATGTGGACACGGTGAGTGTGGGTGTGGAAGCAGTTATTGAACGATCCATAACCGAAGGTATTAGCATAGTTATTGAAGGTGTCCACATAGTACCCGGATTCATCAGGGAAGACCTGGTTTCCAGGGATAACGTGCACATGTTTATTCTAACCCTGGAAGATGAAGAAGTTCATAAAGGCAGATTTTACTCAAGGTGCAGGCAACAATGGGCAAGAAGGCCCCTTGAAAGGTACATGAATTACTTTGGAGCTATTAGAAGAACTCATAAATATTTTGAGAGTCAGGCTAACAAGTACCACGTGCCAGTGATCGAAAACATTGACATCACTACCACCATTGAATCGATTATTGAAGATATTACTAAAACCTATGGAAGTGAAGACCATGTTACGGAAACTGAAGGTTAAGGATGTAATGAGCCAGACGGTTATAACTGTCCCTCCCACTGAAGATGTTGTATTTGCCTTTGAAAAACTGATGAAGTACAAAATAAGCTCACTACCAGTTGTGGATGATAATGGAAAACTGGTGGGAATTGTAACTGCCACTGATCTCGGTCACAACTTGATACTGGATAAATATGAACTGGGAACCACTGTAGGGGAAGTGATGGTTGATCAGGTAATATATGTATCTCCTGAAGACGACCTGGCCACTGCAGTGCAGAAAATGCATGAATACGGTTCAGATGAGGGTATAATCAACCAGCTCATAGTACTGGATGATCATAAATTGGTGGGTATTGTTTCCGATGGGGATATAATTAGATCCATTAAGATTTAATACCTATTCTAGATTCCAATACCTTAATCTTCATATTTCTCTTTTTAAATGGTTTTTTAGTGGGTATAAAAGAAGAATTGATATCAAAAATTGTCCCTGTTTGATGGGGGCGTGATTAGCTTTGCTATGGAAATAGATTCCCTTAATTATACTGATCCCATCTGAATAGTTAGAAAATCTGAATAAATTAGAAAAGTCATTCTAAGGTTAATTAAAAAAATATAAAAAAGGGATATGGGATTATTTTTTAACTTTGAGGAGTTATCCTGGGGGTGAATGAGTCACATAAGTTGGGAAACTTCTTGGTTAATTCCATTTCCAGTTTTTCAATTATCTCCTCTTCTATCTCCGGACTCTTTTGAGCAGTGACTGAGAGAGAATCTGCACTTAAGGAAACATTCAGGTTCTCTTCACCTATATTGAACTCCATAGGTATGGTTTTACCTGCATTCAGTGTTTGAACCATATCAGCCATGATTTCATCACTTATTTTAAGCAGTTTAGTCCCCTGGGGAGTATATATTTCGTTTGGTGTTTCTATTTTTTTTATCCGGAACGGAGCACAGCCTTCAGTCCGGGCAGCCTTCCGGTTGGTCCAGAACAGGGTTATCATCACCTTTTTCTCATTGTCCAGCCCACTTTCAAATTCCAGTTCTTCCATTTTTCACCCTCCGATTCCCTGTTTTATTTTTTCACATTAGTCACCTTAGTCATTCAATTTCCTAAGGCCCCTCAAATTTGCTACGTTATTTAGTTACTCTTACATTTCCTTAATCTTCCCTGCCATTTCCTGACCTATCTGGTAACACTTATCCAGCTGGTCACCAGTAGGTACATAGTTAACCTCATATTTATCAAAAACTTCAAATCCGCATTTAGTGAGAGTGTCTGCTACTCGGTCCACGGCCTTACCGCTCCATCCCTTGGAGCCGAAGGTAACTGCCAGTCGTTTAAGTCCGGTGCGCTGGAAGCTCAGACCCTCCAGGTAGTAGAGCAGATCCCCGACACTAGGGTATGGTCCGTTGAAGAGTGTTGGAACTCCCAGAAGCAAGGCTTTACTATCCAGGATGTCATTAACCATTTCGCTACGCTCATCAGTATGCATGAAGTACATGGCCACATCAGCCCCTCCACTCATGAGACCCTCAGCCATGGCATGGGCCATCATACGGGTGGAGTAATGCATAGTGTCATAGATAATGGTGGCTTTGTCTTTACACTGTCCAGTAGCCCAGTTGGTGTAGGCAGTGATGATCTTCATGGGATCCGTCCAGATCTGACCATGGGATGGGGCTATGACCCTAATATTCTCTAGTAACCCCAGTTCCTTAACCTCCTCCAGCTTGCGCACCACCAGCATTGAGGCGGGGGTCACCAGGTTGGCGTAGAATTTTTGGGCAGCATTCATCAACACGTATTCTGGTATTTCATGATCGTACCTTTCCCTGAAACAGAGGTGCTGGCCAAAGGCATCATTGGAAAACAGTATACCCTCATCCAGGAGGAGGGTGAACATGCTGTCTGGCCAGTGCAACATTTTGGCATCCAGGAAGGCCAGGGTACGGCCCCCTACTTCCAGGGTGTCACCGGTTTTCACCGGGTGGAAGTCAGCATCAGCCAGTCCGGGATAATGTAGTTTCAAACCATTTATTGCCACCTGGCTGCAGTAAATGGGAGCATCAGGGAAACGCTTGTGAATTTCAGTTAGAGCCCCACTATGATCCTTTTCAATATGGTTCTGGATAATCACATCAATCTTTAATTCCCGGTTCTCCTGGCTAAAGGCATCCTTTATCCTACCCCATAACTGTGCTGAAGAACCCGGGTAAGTGTTATCTACCACCGCAACCTCATTATCCCCAAATACTAAAAATGCATTATAGGTTGTTCCATTAAGGGTGTAACCATGATAATCTCGAATATCCCAATCAAGGACACCAATCCAGTACACACCATCTGCAATCTTAACTGCATCTGCTTTCATTGTTTCCCTCCTAAAAATCAAAACATCTAAACCATAAACTTCATAATTATATGGTACTGGTTTCATATATTTTTTATTACGAACAGTTTCAATTATTGACCGAAAAATCCTATAAAATCCTATAAAAAAGAAGTATTATGCATTATTTTGTAAAATTACCTTATCCTTATATTTTTTTTATAAATATATGGTCTAATTCAGTGAAAAGTTCAAAAGAATTGCCAATCCTGCAGAAATCCCAATGCAGGCGGGAATGGTAACAATCCAGGTGGTGGCAATGTTTTTTATCACATCCAGTTTGATGGTCTGGGTGCCCCTGGCCAAACCCACTCCAATAACGGTTCCCACCAGGGTCTGGGTGGGCGAAACTGGCATTCCCATGGTGGCGAAGAGGAAAATCACTGAAGCTGCAGATATTTGGGCTGCAAAACCCCTCGAAGGGATGAGATCAGTTATCCTCCTCCCTACGGTGTCGGTAATTCTCCCCCCAGCCACCATGATCCCCATAACAATGCCTATGGCTCCAATGAGTTTAATGTCCAAACCAGCACTGGCTCCGAAGGCATAGTAGAGCACACCGGTGGCCACTGCTATGTCAATAGCCCCCACATTCAACGCTGCAAAGGCAGAACTACCAATCTGGAGGTAGGAGAAAACCTTCTCCAAACGGCCCTTAACTGCAATATCCTTAACTTTCTCCAAAAACGCATTTTTAAGAAGGTAATATAGGAAAAACCCTATTAAAAGCCCTAGAATTGGGGATAAAATCCAGCTAGTAAGTATAAGGCCCAAAACATTAAGGTTCATGTTGTTGATGCCCACAGCAACCAGACCATAACCAAAAACAGCACTGATAATGGCATCGGAGCCAGATATGGGTATTTTTTTAATGAGGGTTATGGTTATCCACAGTGCAGCAGCCAGGGTGATTATAAACGCTCCAGTGGCCGGTAAGATGTCGGCATTGATTATCCCACTCCCCACAGTTTTTATCACATTATTTCCCAGATACATGGCCCCGAAAAATTCAAATACTGCCCCCATGATCAGGGCTTTGTGCATGGTAAGGGAACCACTTCCTACTGTTGTCCCCACTGAATTACCAATGTCATTGGCAGCAATGTTGAAGGCCATGTAGACACTGATAACCACACCAATAACTAGCAGCCATTCCATGCTAATAATATGAGGGAGATGGTTGAAATATTTTTGACCCATTTTTTTCCCTGCAAACATCTTTTTTTATAGGCATAAATCACTGGAACTCATAAATCTCAAGTTTCTGAATATGGAATATTCTGTTTTTTTGGAGAAAACTTTGGGAAGTTTATAAACTTAACTTGTTTTGTATTGGTGGCAAATATCCTGATCGCAACCTTAAAATACCATCAGTACCAACATTAACTGGGCTAGACTGGAGGGTCAGGGGTCCTCTGTAAGCGCACATCCCCTATATGGTGCAGTCGAAGTTCAAGGGGCGGCAGTTTGAATGGGTGTTGGCCCAGGATTTCAACGTAGAAACCTCGTCCCGCAGGATTAGTGGTGGCAGAGCCTCAGCTGGAGGGCTGGAGTAAACTGTCTTAACCAAGGGAACGGGTCAGGTCTGGAAAGAAGCAGCTCTACCTTAGACAGCTGATGCTTGTGGAGTAACGGGGCGGAGTTGGGATTTTGGATCACCAGCATCCAGGATGGCTGTCCACCCTTGAACACGCCCACTTAAACTTATAAAACCAATCAATCGTTAAACATGGTGAATAAAAAAATATAACTTAAACCATTAATTCCGGTATGATCCCCGATGTTAAAAACATTTATAAAACATCACCAATAGATAATGAAAAATCCCTTTTAAAAAAATTCCCTATATTTAAATAGTAGGGTTGACAATGTTTTATTTACCACTTTTTTATATTCATTTGCAGGGGTGGCCCAGCCTGGTACGGCGTGGGACTGCTAATCCCATGATCCTTTGGATCTCGCGGGTTCAAATCCCGTCCCCTGCGCTTTTATACTTATTTAACCCTTTATATTCATATAAATCTTAAAGTAATATAAAAATAACTCTACTGATGACATATCTGAAATATAGATGCACACGCTGGGATGGGCAATGGATTTAATATATCTAGAAATTCTAATTATTCTAATTTTAGTAATCTTAAACGGTGTTTTTGCCCTTTCTGAGATTGCCATAATCACATCCCGAAGGATAAAACTGCAAAAGATGAGTCAAGCCGGTAACAAAAATGCTGACACAGCCATCGAACTTGCAGAATCACCAAACCAATTTTTATCCACCATACAAATCGGAATAACCCTCATCGGTATTTTAGCCGGTGCTTTTGGTGGTGCAACACTTGCCGAAAATATATCCCGTAGCCTGGCAGGCATTCCACTTTTACAACCCTACAGTGAAGCCTTAGGATTCTTAATAGTGGTTCTGATTATCACCTACCTCTCCTTGATAGTGGGGGAGCTGGTTCCCAAGAGAATCGCCCTGAACAACCCGGAACAAATTGCGGTGAAAATTGCCAAGCCAATGAAGTACCTATCAAAAATCGCATCACCACTGGTTGCTTTACTCAGTTTATCCATGGAAGCAGTTCTCAAGATCCTCCAGGTGAAGGAAGCCCAGGAAGAAAACGTTTCAGAAGAAGAAATCAAACTCCTGATAGAAGAAGGTACCCAAACTGGGGAATTTGAGAAAACCGAGGAAGACATAATAAAACGAGTATTCCTCCTGGATGATAGAAGGGCCAGTTCACTTATGACACCCAAAACCGGGATAACCTGGCTTGATGTGGATGATTCTGTGGAAAATATAAAAGCCAAAATAACTGGAAGTAAAAGAGCCATGTTTCCAGTGGGAAAAAATTCCCTGGACAACTTTTTAGGTGTAATACAGTTAAAGGATCTTTTTGAGGTGGAAATAGAAAATGGGAACACCCTTAATGAGTACCTTAAAAGTCCCATTATTGTCCCGGAAAGTTCCGATGTTCTGGACATTCTAAACCTGTTTAAGGAATCCCAGGACAATGTGCACATGGCCATTGTTGTGGATGAGTACGGAAGTATTGAAGGATTAATCACTCTTAACGACATTCTGGAATCAATTGTGGGCGAAATTCCAGCCATGGACGAACCAGATGAACCCAAAGCAGTTCAAAGACCGGACGGGAGCTGGTTAATTGATGGGGCCATATCCATTGATGAATTTAAGGATATACTCCAAATCAAAGCATTATCTGATGAAGAAAAGGGTGTTTACCAGACTCTGGCCGGTTTTATACTGAATTATCTAGGTAAAATACCGGAGACTGGAGAATCATTCCAGTCCGAGAACCTTAATTTTGAAGTGGTGGATATGGATGGCCACCATATTGATAAAGTGCTGGTATATCATAAATAAAACTAATTTTAAGGGACTGTTCTATTAGAATGAATTTATTAACAGGCCCACCGCCAATATAAAGGCCAATTATTGGATTTTCTTTTACTAGCTTTAACAAGAATTGGAATTATTAATGAATTGTTCATGGGAAAGAATAAGAATATCCAAGTACAATTATAAATATAGAATTAATTTTAAACCACTTAGGTGTGGGGGTAAGGGTAATCTGGCTAAATAAAATAGGTTTAATCCTTAAACTAGGACGTTTACCATTTCTTTTATTTGGTTTCCTATGTTTCACCAATGGTGCACTACTGGCAGTTACTTTTAACATGCCTTTTTTATGGGATAGATTTTTAGGAGGATATGCAGTTTTACTATTAGCCCATCTATCTGTTTCCTACAGCAATGATTACTGGGATTTTGAAGTGGATCACTACAACCAGTCCACCCTTTTTGCAGGGGGAAGTGGTGTTCTGGTTCGAAACCCGGAGCTCCGGCCGCTGGCAAAAAAGTTTGGAATCCTATTAATCATTTTATCCTTATCTCTGGCCGTAATCTTCTCTTTTATTTATTCATCCTTAACATTTCTTTTAATCGCCCTTTTTGGGAATTTCATTGCGTGGTACTACTCAGCACCCCCATTAAAACTATCTTACAGGGGGTTAGGTGAGGTTGCAACTGCTCTGAGTGGATTTATCTTACCCGCAGCTGGTTACGTGGCGATTTGTGGATATCTGGATTTGAAAATAGTGCTGTTCACGTTACCATTCGTCATTTTCATGACTAGCTTTATCTTAAGCGTTGAAATCCCTGATATGGAGGGTGATAAAAAAGGCCATAAAAACACTTTTATAGTGAAAAAAGGGCGGAAAATAGGGTTCATATCTATTGGTTTGGTAGGGGTGCTGGGAACTCTGTCCCTCATGCTCCTGTCTCTTTCAGGCATCTTCCCGGGGATCAACTTCCAGTTAATGGCTTTGATGTCATTGTTCCTCACAATGGTGGGTTTGTACCTTCTCATCAGTCGCACAGCTAAAAGAGAAAGGGCAACCAAACTTGTAAATTGGAATATCCTGATTCTGGTAGTTTTCATCACTGTTTTTGATCTTTATTTACTGTCAGGGATTATAAGCACTTATTTTTGATCCAGAACTGTTTCCACAAATTCAAGGGGCAAAGAAGACTTTTGAGATACCTCTTCAGGGGAGAAACCCTCTTGGGCGAATCTTCTCACCACGAATTCCAGGGGTTCACCCACCTCAATTATGTAACCATCCGGGTCATAAAAACGCATAACCCTCTGCCCCCAGGGCTGCTCCTGTATTCGGTGGAGAAATTTAGTGTTAATTGAATCTAATTTTTCCTGAAGACGGTTCAAATCCTCGGATTCAAAGTAAAGTTCTAAAAAATTCTTTTTAACCCGGATATCTATGGGGTATGACTCCCCTAAAAGCCCCTGATAGTGTGCAGCGTCGTGTATGGCAAAACCGCCCTTAAAGGCAACGTTAGCCCCGTGGTCCATTTCCACTTCCTGCTTTAAAACATCTTCATAGAATTTTCGGGATTTTTGAATGTCTTCCACTGCAATTAATGGACATACATATTTGATTTTCATTTAATAACCTCTGATTACCCTATGCTAAATCTTCAGTAACCTTTAAATTTGCTTTACCTGTTGAAATCTTTAGTAATCTTTAAATTTGCATTACGAGTTAAATCATCATGATGTCTAAATCAAAGGTCTTCCATCTTCTGGATGGCAGTTCCCAGTCTCTTCATACCCTCTATGATCTCTTCCTCACAGCAGTTGGAGAAATTCAGTCTCATGGTATTAGTTTCAGGGTTTTCAGTGTAGAATGTTTCCCCTGGTACAAAGGCAACTTTCTCTTTAATTGCCAGTTTAAATAAATCCATGGAAGACATTCCTTCCGGAAGGGTGACCCATAAAAACATCCCACCTTCAGGGGCTGTGTGTTTAACACCCTCCGGCAGGTATTCTCTGATGGATTGGACCATCTGGTCCCTCTGGGACTTGTAGAGTTTCCTTATATTTTGAATATGGTTGTCCACGTTGTTATCTTGGAGGTACTGGTAGACCACCCTCTGGGTGAAGTAATTGGAATGGAGATCAGAGGCCTGTTTGGCAGTTACCAGTTTTTCCATAACCTCGGGAGGGGCCACAATCCATCCCATCCTCATACCAGGGGAGACGATCTTGGAAAAGGTTCCAAAAAGGATTGAATCCGGGATCATGGATTTGATAGGTGGGATGTCCTCCCCCATGAACCTGATCTCACCGTATGGGTTGTCTTCAACCAGGATGGTGTTGTGTTTTGTGAGAATTTCAGCAACCTCCCGTCTTTTATCTCGTGAGTAGGTTATTCCCGTGGGGTTTTGGAAACTGGTGACTGAATAGAATAGTTTAATTTCTTCCTCTTTCAGGATTTTTTCCAGGGCCTCGGTGTCCACACCATCATCCAGAAGTGGTACGGAGTGGAATTGTGGTTCATATAATCCAAAGGCCTGTATCGCCGCGAGGTATGTGGGTCTTTCCATAACCACCCCATCATCACGGTCCAGGAAAACCTTCCCCACCAGATCCAGGCACTGCTGGGATCCATTGGTAATGAGAATATCATCCACTTCCACCTGGAGACCCTGCTTTTCATATCGCTGGGCTATAAGTTCCCTTAAAGGACGGTAACCCTCAGTGGTACTGTACTGGAGAACCTTCTCTCCATCTTCAGTTAGAACCCGGGACGTGGCATTTTTAATGGCCTCTACTGGGAAGGACTGTGGATTGGGAAGTCCACCAGCAAAGGAAATCATATCCTCATCATCGGTGACCTTCAAGATTTCCCGGACAAAAGACCTTGGTATTTTATTCATTCGACGAGCAAAACGGTGATTCATGAAAAATCCTCTTAATTCGGTTTAATAAGTTTTAATGTAATTCTAAATAAAGTGATATTTCCCTAATCTATAATATGAATATTTCATCAAGAATAACATTTACCATGAAACATTATTAATTCTCTTTATTAATGGATGGAACTCCCATCCTATGATCATATCATCTGAAAATTATTTTTTTACTCCCGTAACTGCGTACATGGTCCCATGCCTGATGGTACTTTTCAAAACCATCCCTCTGGGTGTACATGGTGGTGTTTTCCCTTTCAAATAGTTTCCGGTCTTCGCCAACTGGGCATACTTTGATACATATGCCACAGGGGGACCGGTATTCTCGCCTCAGTTTCCGGCTGCGGGTGGCACAGGAGATCTTGTTAATTAGGGGAGGGAAATCATCTGTAGATCCAGTATCACCTTCGGAAGTTATCCTTTTAACGGGATATTCTGATTCAATAGCCCTCACTGGACAGCTCTCAGCGCAGGATAAACAACGGGTGCACAGGTCATCACCAGGAATGGGGGTTCCCTCCAGTCTAAGGGTGGTGAATATACTGGTAAAACGCACCCTTGGCCCCCATTCTGGTGTTAGGAGGATGTTATTCAAACCAAAGGATCCTAAACCCGCCAGATAGGCGGCATGTTTATGGGAAAAAAATGTTAAGGGTTTTTCCATGAGCACTTCAATATCACCGTAACCATCCCTTGGCAGGGGAATGGAAGGATAACCCTTCAAGGTAAGGAAGTTAACTATTTCATAGGCTTTCTCATCCAGTAGGATGTTTACAGTCTCGTAGAGTTCATGGTAATAGATGGAAGGGGCAGTTTCCACTATGGGGAGCTGCACTGGCAAACCAATCACCACCACTGTCTGTGCCTCGGGATAAATGGACTGTGGCCAGAAATCTGATGGTATCCAGCTGGAAAAATGTTGCGGGAGCTCTTCTGGGGGATTCTCCCACCGTTCCACCGGTGAAAAACCCACCATAGGTATTCCTAGGCCTGAACATTTATCCAGAAGCTCTGATTCAATGTTGGAAATTGCCGGTTTCATTTGTAACCCCACTTGTGCTTAATTATGTTTTTCGGTGGAAATAAAAATAGTGGAAGGGGAGTATGGTAACAAAAGGATGAATGAGTTAAATAAATTCTTTTTCATGGTTTTAACCCATTCTTTACCATTTATTCCATTTTTTAACCAGTTCGTGAACTAGTTATTCCCTATTTTTAAACCATTTAAATACTTCAAACCATAACACACTCAGCATACCCGCTGCCAGGCACAGGAGTATCTCCCACAGGTTAAGTGGGCAGAACTTGAACAGTTGCTGCAGTGGGGGGAAGTATAAAATCGCTGCTAAAAATAGGACCGCACCGCCTAAAACCCACCAGAGTGCCTGGTTAGGTGAGCGTAGTGTCTGGTATATGGTGCGGGACCAGGAACGGTTGGTTAGTATGAGGGCCAGGTTGGCGAAGATCAGGGTAATGTAGCTCAGTGTCCGGGCACTGGCTTCTCCCTGCCAGTTAAGACCCACCAGGTAAATGGCCAGGACAAATATAAGCACAACTATTCCCTGCAAAACACTCATTCCAATGTTCTTCCGGTTGAATAATCCTTCACTGGAACTCCTGGGAGGACGTTTCATCACATCCTTCTCTGGAGGTTCTGCTTCAAAGACCACGGAACAGGCCGGGTCAATGATGAGCTCCAGAAACACGATCTGAACCGGGAATAGGACCAGGGGCCACTGGAAGACTACCGGTAAGAAGGACATTCCAATGATGGGAACATGCACTGCGAAGATGTAGGCCGTGGCTTTTTTCAGATTGTCATAGATGCGGCGGCCCATCTTCACCGTGGCCACAATGGATGAAAAATCATCCTCCAGTAAAACCAGATCTGATGCTTCCCTGGCCACATCAGTACCACGCCCACCCATACTTATACCAATCTGGGCGGATTTAAGGGCTGGGGCATCGTTGACACCATCCCCAGTCATGGCCACAGTCTCACCATTTGATTTAAATGCCTCCACCAGGCGCAGCTTCATCTCGGGCACCATACGGGCAAAGATGTTAACATCCTTCACCCGGTCTTTCAACGTCTCATCATCCATAGCATCCAGTTCATTACCAGTGATGACCATTTCTGGCTGATTGAGTCCTATCTTTTGGGCTATATTCCGGGCAGTGCCAGGGTAGTCTCCGGTGATCATCACCACCCGTATACCAGCCTGGTAACACTCCTGAACTGCTTGAGGGACTTCTGCACGGATCGGGTCCTGGAATCCCACCAGTCCCATGAACTGGAAGTTAAAGTCATGCTGTTTTCCAGGGAGATCCTTCTGGGTAAATGATCCACGGGCCACTCCGATTATCCGCAAACCCTCACCAGCCATCTGGGAAATGTTACGAGATAACTGTTCCAGTTCATGGGGTTCCATGTGGCAGAGATCAGCCACTGCTTCTGGTGCCCCTTTAGCTGCGATTATGTAATCTGCACCATCTGGAGATTGCCATACATGGGACATGGCCAGGAGTTCCTGGGATAAGGGGTATTCTTTAATGAGTTTCCAGTCCTCATGGATGTGTTCTGTTTCTTGGAGAGTGTTGTTTCCAAACTTTTTAAGGGATTTCTCCATGGGATCGAAGGGATCTCGTTGGCTGGCCAGTATACTGAACTCCACCAGTTCGTGGAAGGACTCGGGAAGATGATTAGTGTCAAGGGTCACATCAAAAAAGTCAGTGCCATTCATGATCTTACCCACTGACATCTGGTTTAAAGTTAAAGTACCAGTTTTATCCACACAGAGGACGGTGGTGGATCCCAGGGTCTGAATGGCATGGGAACGCCGGGTGAGGACGTTTTTCTGACTTATTCTCCAGGCCCCCAGGGCCAGGAAGATGGTTAAAACCACTGGGAATTCTTCAGGTAGGATGGCCATGGCCAGGGTTATACCGGCTAGAAATCCGTTAAGCCAGTCCAATCTGGTGAATCCGTAGATCACCACCACTGCAGCACATAAGGCCACACCCAGGAGGGCCATGTTCCGTACTAGGATACGGGTTTCCCTCTGGAGGTTGGTGTCTTCGGTCTCCAGGGTCTGGAGGCGTTTACCAATACGGCCTATCTCAGTGTCCAGTCCAATGGATATAACCTGGGCCAATCCCTGACCCTGCACCACCAGGGTTCCGGAGTAGATTGAAGGAAGTCCATCACCACCAGGGGGATGCATGTCCATTAAACCCCCACACTGCACTTTACGTACCGGTACTGATTCACCGGTGAGGAGGGATTCATTGATGAGGAGGTTGCTGCAGTCCAGGATAACCCCATCGGCCGGGACCCGGTCACCCTCCTTGAGCATGATGATGTCACCGGCTACTACCTCCCTTCCAGGGATCCTCTTCTCCCGCCCATCACGGATGACCAGTGCCCGGGGACTGGAAAGATCACGGAGTGCATCCAGGGTGCGTTCAGTTTTACGTTCCTGATAGAAGGTTATCCCCATAATCACAAAAACAAATCCCAGGAGCATCAAAGCCTCCTGAAGATCTCCTAAAACCAGGTAAATAGCACCACAAGCAATTAAGAGGAGGAACATGGGTTCCCGGATTACCTCTAAAACAATGGCAAAAATTGATCTCTGCTCAGTGGAGGGAAGCTCATTATGGCCAAATTCCTTGATCTTCTGGGTAGCTTCCTCTTCGGTGAGTCCTTTGATCTTCTCCAGGTCCAGTTCATTTACCATGATTATACTCCATTATGTGCCATTAATAACCTCCAAATAACCATTGTTATCATCATTATTCATTATTATCTCCAATTACTCATTGTCATTTTCAAATAGATGGATTATTAGTTTTTAGAGTTGGATTATTTTAGAGTTGGATTAAGATATGATTGATAGATATGAAAACATTCTCTGAGTGGATTAAGATATGAAAACGGACATATATATCTTTTTCCATTAATCAGGGTGTTAGGATTACCTAATGGGTGAAAATAGAATGTTAGGTTCATCTAATTCACGATAGGGCTGCCTAACTTTTTAAAAAATTAAAAGAACGAATTATTATCCATGATTTAACATGAATTTTGACAATTTAAATTAAAAATTAAAGAAAAGCAATTAACTTTTCATTTTGAAGTGAAATTCATCCTTAATAATAAAAATAAATAAATGGTTAACATTCTCTGGTGGGGAATGTTTTTCACCAGCCTATGGACTCCAGACGATCCATGGCTTCTTCCAGATTCTGGTAGGATGCGGCGTATGATATGCGGAAGTGTCCAGCACCATATTGGCCGAAAGAAGTACCGGGAACCAGTACCACGTCTTTCTTCAGTGCTTCTTCCACGAATTTTTCCGGATTATCAGTGGATGGGAACACGTAAAATGCACCGTGGGGCAGGTTGCAGTGGATTCCCATATCACGCAGCCTTCCCACCACCAAATCCCGACGTCTTTTAAATTCAGCCACCATCTCACCCACACTGTCCTGGGGTCCGGTGAGTGCTGCCAGAGCTGCTTTTTGGGCCAGGGAGGTGGTACAGGTAACACTGTACTGATGGATTTTTAAAAGTTCCTCGGTTAAAGTTGGGGGAGCTGCCAGGTATCCTATGCGGAAACCAGTCATGGCATAGGTCTTGGAGAACCCATTAATGGTTACCACGTTATCTGAGTAGGTTGCCGGGCTGTAATGTTTCTTACCGTAAATGATCTTATCGTAGATCTCATCAGAGATCAGGGTCAAGTTATGGTCAGTGGCAATGTCTGCTAAACCCTTAACATCTTCCTTTTCCAGGACCGCACCGGTGGGGTTACCGGGTGAATTCATTATAATGGCCTTGGTTTTGGCTGTTACCAGTTCCAGCACATCCTCGGGTATCATGCGGAAATCATTATCATCCTTGAGCTGTGCAGGTATGGGCACCCCTCCACTGAGCTTCACACAGGCATCATAGGCCACAAAACCAGGATCAGGGATGATGACTTCGTCCCCATCATCTACCAGTGCATGGGCACTGGAGTAGAGTGCTCCGCTGGCCCCCACCGTAACTATAATTGACTCGGGTGAGGCTGGGATCTGGTTTTCTGTCTGTAATTTATGGGCTATGGCCTCCCTTAATTCCACAATGCCGGTGTTACCGGTGTAATGAGTGAAACCCTCATCCAGGGCTTCCTTAACTGCTTCACGGATATGCACTGGTGTATCAAAGTCTGGTTCTCCCAGTGCCAGGTTGATGGAGTTTTCCCCCACAATATCGAACATTTTCCGAATTCCAGACAGATCAATGCATTGAACTCTTTTAGAAGGTTTCATGGTAATCGCCAATAATAAACTGTTAATTAAATATTTTTTTTTAATTATCAACTAGTTAGGTGTGGTTTGTCTATTTCGTTATAAATTGATGTTGTTTTAGTTATGATCTTTAATAAAGAAATAGGAAAAGTTTTATAATAAATCATATCAAATTAAAATATCTCATTGGATTTAGTTGGGGGATATATTTTTGATAATGGAGCAAATAAAGGATAAACAGAATCTAATCCTTGTTTTATTTTTGTATTTGTTTCTTTCAGCTATTTTATTCTCCAATTTTAAGTATATCATTAATTCCGATGGAATAGCCTATATTAGTATTGCCAGGAATTATCTCAATGGTCAAATATTTTTTGCTATTAACGGTTATTGGAGTCCTTTATATTCCTTGCTTTTAATTCCATTCATATCAATCTGGCCTGGAAATATAGGAAATATAATATCAACAAAAATATTGGCAATTATTATAGGTTTATTCACATTCATAGCAATCTATTTAATATTGACAAAATTAAAATTTAATAATTTTCTAAAAACCCTTATTTTATTGTCTTTCATCCCATTCATGCTCTATTTTACTTTTAATCTTATTACTCCTGATTTATTAGTGGCTTGTATTCTTTTATATTACTTAAATTTTTTAATGGACAAAAATTATAGAAATTCAGAGCGAATGGGGTTTGTAACTGGCTTTTTTGGTGCTCTGGCTTTTTTATCAAAAAGTTATGTGTTTTTCTTCTTTATTGTTCACTTTATCCTAACCAACCTCTATTACCTAAAAAACTTCCCCATGGATGGAAAGGCAGTTAAAAAGAACTTATTACTGGGATTATCAGTTTTTTTAATTATCAGTGGTATTTGGGCGGGAATTATAAGCGAAAAATATGGGATGATAACCATTGGAACAAGTGGTTCCTATAATCATGCTTTGGTAGGTCCTGAATCGAATGGGCATTTAATGTTCTATCATGGACTTATATCGCCTCCAAATGAATTTTCTGTTAGTTCATGGGAGGATCCCAGTTATTTCCAAATAAAGAAATGGAACCCAATTGGGTCATCGCACAATTTTGTCCACCAAATCATGATTATTTTTAATAATATCTTTAGAATAATCATAATTTCGCTTTATCTACTTTTTATCCCTCTGTTTGTTATTTTATTGGCATTTTTCTTGTTATTTAAATCAAATAATAGTTCTATTAAAAATAATTGTATCATTGTTTTGGGAACAATGGTCCTTTATACTGGGGGATATATTCTAATACTGATTGAAGAGAGATATTTATGGTTTGTTATTATATTGACATATATATTGGGATTCTATGTGTTAACTATTAGTTATAATGAAAAATATATTAAAAAAAATCTATATATATCGTTATTTGCTATCTTGATAATATCTGCAGTGTTTTATCCGATAATGTCTTTAAGTAATTATTCGGGGGCATCCTCTGGATTTTATGAAATCAGTGTTGATTTAAAATCACAAGGTATAACTGGTAATATAGCTTCCAATACTCAATGGGAAATTATGGATTATTATAGTTATTATTTAGATGGCAGATATTATGGCATTACAAAAAACCAAACAGATGTTGAATTAAAACAAATATTAATTTCGAATAATATCGATTATTATTTTGTTTGGGGTGATTCTTCTTCAAAGGAATATCTGGGAGAAAATGTTTATAAAAACAGATATTTCAGTGTATTTAGGATAGAATAATTTTTTTAGTTTTTTAACAAGCACCGCAGTGGTAACAACCAAAAGTCTCACACCAAGGAGTAAGATCCCCCTTTAGTGCTTTATTATATTCATCTATCAGGAATTCATAATCAATGTTAACATCAATATCTTTCCAGGGAAGATCATCACCTAAATCCCAGTGGGGGGATAATTTATTCCATTCACCAAGGGGTACCTTTCGGTGGGATGCTTCTTCAATGATGGATGATAAATTGGTATCTCCCACTGATAATACGTACTGTGCCAGGGATTTATTGGGATTTTCCACCTTGAAATGCCGGTTTTTAATCTGTTTTTTCAGATATTTCACCCGTCTCTTTATATCCTTGAGGTTGAATTCGGTCCACTGGAAGGGGGTGTGGGGTTTTGGTATAAAGGGGTTGACACTTATACGCAGGGAATCACGTTTAGGTGCCATAGCTTCCAGATCCCTCACCAGATTCACCAGGTCTTCCAGATCATCACCCGTTTCCGTAGGGAGTCCTACCAGGAAATAGAGCTTAACATTGAAGTTCATATCGAAGGCAGTTTGCATAGTACTACGGATATCATCATCAGTGATGGGTTTGTTCACCACCTTCCTCAGCCTCCAGGTGGATTCCGGGGCTATGGTAATGGTTTTAAGCCCGCTTTCTTTTAAGCTTTCCAGAAGATTCCTGGAAACCGACTCAATGCGCAGGGATGGTGTGGTGACCTGGAAATCACGTTGGAATAGTTCCTGGCATAACTCTTCGATCTGGGAGTAATCAGAAACAGCACCACCGATCAGGGCGATTTTATTTAAATCGGTGGCTTCCCGGCCCTGTTCAGCAGTTTCAATCAGGGTTTTTAGGTTAGCCTCTCTGCGGGGCCGGTACATGCACCCCGCCATGCAGAACCGGCAACCACGGGCACAACCCCTGGAAACTTCCAGGAGGAAGGACCGGCCAAAGGCAGGAACGAGTTTTGGGTTATCAGTTTCAGGGTGAACCTGTTTTATGGGGCGCCAGGCATCCTGCATATCCTCCACTTGGACCAATTTAGCTTTGTTACCGGGAATGAACACTCCCTCAACTTCACGGAAAGCATCAATATCTTCCCGGGGGTTGTCCAGTTCACTTAGCTTGTCCAGTAAATCAGGGAGTATGACCTCACCATCACCCACCAGGAAGAGATCGATGAAATTACTCATAGGCAGGGGGTTGGAACTGGCACAGGGACCACCCGCGATGATCAGGGGATCCAGTGGGGATCGGTCTTCTTTATGGATGTTTAAACCACCCTCCCGGAGCATCTCCAGTACGTGGGGGTAATCCTGTTCGTACTGCAGGGAGAATCCCGCCACATCAAAATCATTCAGTGGGGAGCCAGTCTCCAGGCTCTTACCATAAGGATAGACCACCCGTTCACAGTAAACATCCTCCTGATGGTTTAGGAAGTCGTAGATGATGTGAAAACCCAGTGAGGACATGGCACTGCGGTAGAGATTGGGGTAGCAGGAGGCGAAGCGTAAGCCTGCTTTGAGGGGATCCTTCACCACCACGTTATGTTCCAGGAGCATAGTTTATTATCTTGATGACCAATATAATCAAGATATCTACCTGATCAATAAATGAAACTCATTTATCAATTGATTAAATTTATCAATTGAGTAAGAAATTATACCCAATTATGGGGTTTACAATTTTTAAAAAAATAATAAACTAGTAAATCTAATAATTAGTTTAAGGATAAACAGATAATGAAGTTTAATAAATATAACAAGGTGGCAGTGGGAGGTACCTTTGATAAATTCCATCAGGGCCACCGATTACTCTTAGAAAAGGCATTCCAGGTTGGTGAACAGGTACTGATAGGAGTCACCTCCGATGAATTCGGGGGTATGAAGGGTGAAATCGAGCCTTGTAATGTGAGGATGTCTAACTTGAATTTACTACTTGAAGAACATTCAAATTATATTATATCCCGACTGGAAGACCCTTACGGGGTGACTATTGATGATGAATCAGTGGATGCCATAGTGGTCAGCCCGGAAACTGAACCCACAGCCTTCAAGATAAACCAGATACGCTGGGAGAAGGGGATGAGGCCCCTGGACATAATCACCATAAGCATGGTCCTGGCCGAGGATGGTAAACCCATATCTTCCACCAGAATTCGGAAGGGTGAGATAGATCCCCGGGGAACCATCATTAAGAAAAATTGAGTTGATATGAATAGATATAATATTTATCACAAGCAATTACTATTACACGAAAATTATGAAGGTTATAGTTGGATCCAAGAACCCGGTGAAGCTCCAAGCCACCCGGAATGTGTTGGAAAAAATATACACTGAACTGGAAGTGGAAGCAACTGATGTTGATTCTGGTGTCCCGGATCAGCCCATAGGATTGGAAGTAACCATACAGGGAGCCACCAACCGGGCTAAAAATGTATTTACCCCTGAATTTGATTTAGCAGTGGGTATAGAATCCGGACTCCTGGAGGTACCCCACAGTATAACCGGATACCTGGACCTGCAATGGTGTGCCATTTACGATGGGGAAAAAACCACCCTGGGGGTAAGTGCTGGTTTTGAATACCCTCCTATGGTTATAGAAGAAGTCTTGAGTGGTATGGAAGTAGGGGATGTGATGGACCAGATTACTGGTGTGGACAATTTAGGGCAGAAAACAGGTGCAGTGAGTCACCTCACCCAGGGAATGCTGGATCGTACTGGTAACACTGAGCAGTGTGTTTTGATGGCTATGGTGCCTTGGATGAATTCAGATATTTATTTTAATAAATAGCAAAATAGAGTGATAAGTTTGTATTTTTCTAAAATAATAAATTATGCAAAAGAAAATCTTTTGGAAAGCTTTTTTTTTGTTATACTTATTATCTCTGTTATTATAATCACATATTATCGTTTTAGAGTACAGTTAGAGATAGGTCCAACATGGGACGCCTATGATTTTTTAGCAAACGCTGCTGAATTCGCTGGAAAAAAGATTAATTATGCGGATCCTCTTCGACCTCCTTTATTATCTTTTTTAACATCCCTTTTCTTTAGGTTTGATGGTCTTTATGAGGGGGCAATATTCATTGTAGATAGTATCTTATTTATTTTGGGTGCTATTGGACTTTACTTTCTTTTTAAGCTCCGATTTGAACCAATATATTCATTTATTGGCGTTTTAATATATGTTACGTCACCACTTATTCTTTCGCTGATTTGTGGGGGTTGGTCTGATGTTTCTAGTTGTTCTTTTTTGATATTGGGAATATATTTTCTGATATTGGCCATTAATAAAAATTCTAGATTTTTCTATTTGACTTTCCCATTATTCATGTTGGCATTTTTATCCAGATATGCCTCAGCCTTAATTATATTTCCAATTGGATTATACCTCTTAATTGAGCGAAAAAACATTAAGAAGTATCAGGATATAATAATTGGGATATTAATCTCTTTTTTGATAATAATGCCTGTGTTAATCTTTTTCCAGATTAAGTTTGGAAATTTTCTATATCCTTTTATTAGTTCATTTGGGACAAGTAGAGGTTCTGATGTAACTTTATGGTTTGCTTATAATCCTGATAAATTATTCTACATAAAAAACATGCCATATTATATGGGGAGCACTGCAATTGCAGTTCTTTTTATCTCATTATTGGGATATGCAGTTATTTTTTTAAGAAAAATTAATTCTATATCTAAAAAATTTAAAAAAATAGAATTTAAAAACTTCAATTTAGATCTTAAAATCAAATTAGGATCATTTTCAATTTTAGTTATTTTACTGGCACTTTCATTTAGTGTAATGCATTATATGGTTAGTATATTAATATTTGTCGCATTATGCTATGTATTCTATCAAATATTCAGAGTTAGAGGTGAATATAAATATTTGAGTATGGATTTATTGTTGTGGGCTTGGTTTGGAACTTTTATCATTTTTAGTAGTGTTTATGCTGCTAAAGTGGATCGCTACTTTGTCATGATGGTTCCTTCAATCTGTTATTTTCTATTAATTGGCTTAAAAAATACCATTAACCAAGTTGGGGTTAAGTATAAAAATATCAATTTAAGTCTGTGCATTTTTTCTTTCTTTTTAATACTAATGATGTTCACATCAACTTTTTCATATGTACAAGGAATTCCCAATGAGAACGCAGATTCAATAGCCATACGGGGGGATGTGATCAATGCTAGCCAATGGCTTAAGGAATATGATCCTACCTATAAAGATAAGATTATATACGCTGACTTCTGGCAGTATTTTGGATGGTATTTACAGATTGATATAAAAAAGATGCCAATATTCCGTAATAATCAGGTAATTTACTCAGAGTCAAAAGATCATAATTTCACTTATGAGGACAATCTTGCATTTAATCAAGAATTAGAAACAAATAATGCTCATTACTATTTATGTTCACATTCACAATTGAATTTAACTAATTATAAACTTATCAGAAGAATTGGTGTCATAAGTGTGTATGAAAAATTAGTTTAATTGAGTTTTGAACAATAGGTTACTTAAACCTTAAATGAGAGAGTGGATAAATCCATTCTGAACTATCAACATTTCTTAATGGTGATTATTTGCACAAATTTAGCGATATTGATAAGCATTCGTACTTGATTTTATTATTATTGATCATTACAGTCGGTATCATAGCTTATTATAGGGTGAAACTTCAGATGGATTTGGGCCCTATTTTTGATACATATGATTATCTGGCTGATGCTGCTGAGTTTGCAGGTAAAGGAATAGGATTCACAGATTTCAATCGACCACCACTTTTATCTCTTTTGACTTCCATCTTCTTTGTATTTGGCGGATTATCAGTAGAACCTATAATGATTGTTGATGGCATTCTTTACATATTTGGATGCATTGGCCTTTACTTGTTCCTGAAAACCTTTTTTGACCCATTGAGTAGTTTTATCGGAAGTTTACTATTTGCCACCTTTCCCATAGTGATAACTTATGCTGGGGCCGGATTTAATGATGTCTCAAGCGTATCAGTTGCCATATGGGCAATTTATCTTACATTTTTGGCAGTTAAAAATGATTCCAGATATTTCTTCCTCTCATTTCCAGTAGCATTACTAGCATTTTTAACTAGGTACAACATGGCTTTGATAATTTTCCCAATAGCCTTTTACATCCTGGTAAACTGGAAAGAAATTGAAAAGCCCCGAAACATCATTATTGGGATTGGCATATCTTTTATTTTACTAATTCCCCTATTAATATTTTTCAATACCAAATTTGGGAGTCCAATATACCCCTTTCTGGATTTCTTTAAAACATCCGGAGGTGGCGGGGTAACAGAACATTTTGCCTATAACCCTGATCCTCTCTACTTCATTAAAAACATACTTTCATATATTGGGGCCGCATCATTGGTGATAATATTATTCACCCTACTTGGTTCAGTATTCGTGTACATTAGAAAAAGGAGAACACCATCAGAAGACACTAAATGGACACCAGTTTTTAAAAAAATTTTTAAAAACAAAAAATTTGTCATAATGCTTATTTTAGTATTTTTGTTCCTGATAACTTTTGCCAAGGTACATTACATGATTAGTGAGTTCATTTTCTTTGGCATCTGTTACTTAGCTTATCTGATTTCTAATGATTTTTCTGTAGATTTAGATAAAGATTTACTTTTTTTAGCCTGGTTTATGGCATTTTTTATTTTTCAGAGTGTTTTTGTAGCTAAGGATCATCGGTATTTCATTACCATGGTTGCACCTCTAGCATACTTCCTAACAAAGGGATTCAATTGGTCTGTAGAAGAAACAAAAGTCAAATATAAAAACATAAACTTAACCAAGTGTCTGTTAACAATACTAATTATATTGGCAATTTTGTTATCAGTATCATCACAGCTCCAAGGAATAGAAAAAGACAACCAGAATAGTAAACTATTCAATCAAGATGCTAAAGCAGCCAGCTACTGGTTGATGAATTATGATCCAGACTATAAATCAAAAATTATTTACGCTGATTTGTGGTCTTACTTTGGCTGGTTTCTGCAGACTAATGTAGGGAAAATGCCCATATTCAGAAACAACCAAACACTCTATGCTGGTGCAAAGGATTATAATTTCACTGAACAAGATAAAATATCTTTTAACAATAAATTAGAGGAATTAAAGCCCGATTATTATATATCGGCATGGAAAGGAATGAATTTCACACATTACCAGCCGATACAGAAATTCGGCACAGTAACCATATACAAACGTATTTAAATTAATTTAAGGTGATAAAATTAAAATAGGAGTTATAACATCAGCTTATCCGGATTATGAGGATGATCCTCATGGAATATTTGTACACAGGTTGATGGGAGAGATTGTGAAGAATGGACATGAAGTCCACGTTATTGCACCTTTCACTGGCGGAGAGGCCAATTATACTCTTGAAGGGGTAAATGTGGAACGATTCCACTATTTTTATCCCCGAAGATTTGAAAGATTATCCGGGCGATCAGGGATGATAGACAATGTTAAAGAAGGATTTTGGGTTAAAATCCAAGTTTTCACATTCCTTTTCTTTAATGTAGTCTATTCTTTACTAAAACTTAGGAATATGGATGTTATTCATTTACATTGGCCTATACCTAATGGACTGGGGGCTTTTTTCTTAAAAAAAATTTACGGAATTCCTTATGTTACAACTGTTTATGGGGAAGAAGTACATCTTTCTAAACGTTACCATATGCGTTTTATTCTTCGTTGGTTAGTAAACAATTCTTCAAAAATTATAACTATAAGTAAAGCTACCAGAAGTTTTTGTCAGAAAGCAGGTCTAGATCAAGATAAGATCGAGGTTATACCCTTTGGAGTGGACCCTGATTTTTTCCGACCCCTGGAGGTATACAATGATGAGAATATCTTCCAAATTCTTTCAGTGGGTTATTTGATTCAAAGAAAGGGATTCGAGTATCTTATAAGGGCAATGCCACAGGTTTTAGAGGAACATGCTAATGCCAGATTGAAGATAGTTGGATCCGGACCACTGGAAACTGAATTAAAGGAACTCATCTATGAACTGGGATTGGGGGATGAAGTGGAAATTGTGAAGAATATATCTGATGATGAACTTTTGATGGTATACAATTCTGCTGATCTCTTTGTTCTCCCATCCATTGTGGATTCCCAGGGGAATACTGAAGGATTGGGTGTTGTTTTACTGGAAGCTATGGCTTGTGGGCTTCCAGTTATGGGATCCAATGTGGGAGGTATTCCGGATATAATTACAAATAATGAAACTGGGATACTGGTTGAAGAAAAAGATCTTCAGGGAATATCAGAAGCAATGAAAAAGTTGATTAAGGATGAAGAATTAAGATCTATTCTTTCTAAGAATGGATATAATTCTGTTAAACATAATTTTAACTGGAAAACTCTTGCTAAAAGGTATACTGAGGTTTTTGAAGATTTAATATAGCTAGTTGATGTGTGATTTTATGAAACAAAAAATCTTGTATATCATGCATGTTGATTGGAGGTGGATTAAACAACGGCCCCATTTTATCGCCGAGGGGGTGTCTGATTTTTATGATGTAACTGTGGTCCATTTTTGTAGTAAACGTTATCTCTTTCAAAACCCGTTTATTTCGGATACTGATAATAACTTAAATATTTTACCGGCATTTAGGCTTCCACTATACCAAAATAATAGCATATATAATTTGAATAAGGTTTACATGCGAATTTACTTCAAATTATTATTGAAAAAGTATAACCCTGATATCATTTGGATTACCTATCCCCAATTGTATGATTATATTCCTGAAAATAACTGCAAAATAATTTATGATTGTATGGATTTGGCAACTGGTTTTGATTTTGAGGATAAATCAAAAATAATGGATATGGAAGAAAAACTAATAAATGACTCTTCTTTAGTGTTTACATCTTCTAATTATCTTTTTAATAAATTGATTGACACATATCACTGTGAAGATAAATTATTCCTAATTCGAAATGCTTATAGTGGTGAAATAATCCCCAAAACATTGAATTTTGAAGGATCAGAAAGTAATGAAACTGAAAAAACTTTTAATATAGGTTATGTGGGAACTATTTCGAAATGGATAGATTTTACAAAGATAAAAAGAACATTAAAAGAAATAAATAACATAGAATACCATTTTATTGGGCCATGTGAATTGGATCAGATATTGGAAGATAGCAGAATCAATTTTCATGGACCAGTTAATTACAATGAAATCTATAACCATGTTAAGGATTTTGATTGTTTAATTGTTCCCTTCAATGTTGACGATAAAATAGAAGCTGCAGACCCAGGCAAGATTTATGGATACATAAATTACAATAAACCGATTATTTCAGTATACTACAAAGAATTGGAATATTTTTCTAAATTTTTATATTTTTATTCAACAACAGAAGATTTATTGGACTTATTAAACAATATGGTAATTAATGGATTTGAAAGGAAATATTCTAAAGATGAGCGCATAGAATTTCTAAAAAAGAATTCTTGGGATATGCGTGCAAATGAAATAAGAAAATTCCTTGTGAAAATAATTTAATCCATTAATCATCCAGTATTGGAAATGGCATTTATTGAACTGTTAAGTTAGATGGTGTTTAGATGAGAATGGATTATTATGATGAATATTATGAAAAGACATATTTAACTGGGCGTAACTTGACAGATGAAGAAAAAAAAA
>SWCH01001408.1_pt1 | contig 25998 bp, 24 predicted proteins | sample 4690051 | NCBI WGS metagenome assembly SWCH01 (sample SAMN10267282, study PRJNA491770) | bioreactor metagenome | isolation source: DHS bioreactor inoculated with | place: Japan: off Shimokita Peninsula | reverse complement strand
TTCCCTGTAATTATTACTTTATTCATAATAAGCCTCCTTAGATTTTGGTTTAGAAAAAAACAAAAAGCGAATTTTGGCACAACAATTACACCAAAACTCGCCTCCTCATATCTTATATCTATAGGCTGTCATATTTTTTTCTAATTTATTAAATTATATTCCAAGAAAATGTTTTTGTCAATATTTATATTTTTCATTATTTTACATCCTCAGATTGATTTGCTGTGATTTGATTTAATTTCATATGTATTTTTATGCGTTTTTTCTCATACCTCTTTTAGCTTGCCATTTTTTATACCAACTAGTTTGAACAACTAAGGATATAACTATAATTGATAATAGTAGTATTGATAATGGACTAGTAAATATACTTGCAATAAAGCCATGAACTGAACCGGATGTAATTACTGCTCTTCTATAATTTGTTTCAATCAAATCAGTAAGTATTATCCCAAGTACCGCAGGGGCTACAGGGAAATCATACATTTTAAAACAGTACCCGAGTACTCCGAACCCAACCATCCAAAAGATATCAAACAAATTATTGTTGATTGCATATGTTCCTACGACTGACAATATAATTATAATTGGCAATAATCTTCCCTTTGGTATTTCAACTATTTTAGTGAAAATTTTTATGCCGGTCAAACCAAATATCAATAAAAATACATTTGATATAGTCAGGCAACTAACTATATAATAGAACAAATCTGGTGTTTCAGTCATTAGCATTGGACCGGGTTTTAATCCATGTATATACAGTGCTCCAAGAATAACTGCAGTAACAGCATCTCCCGGTATTCCCATAGTCAACATTGGAATAAACGAACCTCCAATAGCTGCATTATTTGCAGATTCTGGTGCTACAATGCCCTCTATTGCTCCTTCTCCAAAAGGAACTTCTGGATTTTTAACAGTCCTCTTTGCTTGATCATATGTTACCAAAGCTGCAATATCACCTCCGGCACCAGGTAAAGCACCAATTATAACTCCAATTACAGATGACAAAAGAGTTAACGGAAAGTATTTTTTAACTGAAGAAAAAGAAGGAATAATTTTATCAATTTTTTGTTTAATAACAGGTAAATTTTTACCCTTAATTTGAACCAAAGCTTCTGATACACCAAACAAACCTATCATTGCTGTTACATAATCAACACCTGATAACAAATAAGTGTGACCAAAGGTAAACCTAGGTTCAGCACTTATGGGGTCCATCCCAACCGTTCCTAATAACACGCCGATTGCTGCAGAAATTAATCCTCTTGATAAGGATTTAGAGCCTAAGCTTCCTACTAACATCAACCCCATAAATGCAAGTAAAAGATAATCTCTTGGAGCAAACATCAAAGCAATATTAGAAACTTTAGGTGCAAAAAATGCTAATGTTATAATTCCTACAAAACCCCCAAGTACTGATTGAACTGTAGATACTCCCATGGCCTGACCTGCTAACCCTTTTTTTGCTAATGGATATCCATCAAAACTTGTAGCTACTGCTGCTGGTGCTCCTGGAATATTAAGCAATATAGAAGATCTAGATCCGCCATATACAACACCTGAAAAAATTCCAATCATAAGTGCCAAAGCACTATTAGTTTTCCAACCAAATGTAAAAGAAACTAATAAGGAAACTGCCATAGTACCAGATAATCCCGGTATAGCTCCTATATATATTCCTGCAAAAACACCAGCTGCAACCAGTGCTATAAGAAATGGATCCTGAAATGGTACTAACATGTATATTAAATCTGGATTCATATTTTCATCTCCTTATGGTAATATAACTTGAAAAATTGTTTTAAATAAAATTAATATAAAGGCCATTATAACCACTGTAAAAATTATGTTTTTGACATATTTGCCGCCCATCAAATAACACATAGATACAAAAAGGAATATAGTTGTAGAAATATTAAATCCTAAATTTAAAAGCAACATAATACAGTAACAAACCAACATAAAAAATATAATTAAAATGTCTTTTGTAAAAGCATGGTTAACTGCAGATTTTACTTTCTCCTTGAAATTTAAATTATCACTTTCTGAACCAGTTTTTCTATCCTCAAATAATATAATTTTTAACATAAAAAAAACTATTACTACGCTTAAAAATAATGGCAATGCCCCAAAGGATGAAGGCGTAGGATCTTTCAAGAACATTTTTATAGATTCAATTAACGCACCTATACCAATACACAATATTATTATTGAAAAACCTATCTCCCCTGGCTTTGTTTTTTCATTTTTACTTGTCATATAAAACTCACGTCCCCTTAAAATTTTAAGGAGCTAATGAAAACGAAGTATTAATTAGCTCCTTTATTATTATAATTTTTATTCAATTCCTAATTCTGCAGGTGACTTATCTATTGCTCCGCTCTTATAGAAAGCCTCCGCCGTATTCTTTTGCCATGTTTTTAAATATCCTTGGGCTTGCGTTCCTACTAATCCCAATGGAGATATATTGAATTTTTGCAATAAATCTTGATACTGGTCATCTAAAAATGCTGTTGAAAAAGCTTCACTTAAAACTGATACTATTTCATCCGGCGTGTCTTTATTAACAAATATTCCATAAAAAGGTCCCCATGGAAGATAGTTTGAAAAATCCGGATACTCAGTTGTAACAAGTGGCACATCCGTCAATACTTCGACTTCTTCTTTTGATAACAATGTCAAATAATTAATATCTCCAGCCTTATATGATTCTATGCCAGATTGAACTTTACATATTGTAAAATCAGCATGTCCTCCTAATACTGCTGTTAAAGCTGATGCATCACTATCAAATGGTATTTGATTAAACTCCGCTCCGGTCACAGCATCAATAAATGAACTAACTGACCAAGGCATACCGCCTTTTCCTGTTGTTGCAATACTTACTTTACCTGGATTAGCTAGAGCATCATCAATTAATTCTGTAAATGTTTTATATTTTGAATCTTTTGCTACAATAACACCAACTTTTTCATCACCAATTAAAAATACCGGTTTGAAATCAGCATATGTTAGTTCAGAAATTTCTAACATCGTATACAACTGTGGATTCTCTGCACCCATAAGCAATGTATATCCGTCAGATTTTTGGTCATGTACATACTGTGTAGCAATTGCACCCGTTCCTCCAGTCTTATTTTGAATAACTATGCTCTTACCCAAAGTTTTTTCTGCAATTGTTGATAACGGTCTCATTAAGGAATCCGTTCCTCCGCCGGCACCCCATTGCACTACTCCTGTAATATCATGCTCTGGAAAATTTACTGTCGTTGGTGTTTGTGTAGTACTCTCACCGGGTTGAGACTCAGGAGCTTTGGTTTCACTTTGAGCACAACCTGTTAATAGTGATGCTGCCATAGTTAATACTAATAAAAATGATACAATTTTTTTCATAATATACATTTCCTCCATTAATAAATTTTATTATATGTTTTTTTAGTTACTTTATTTATTATTTATCGCCAGTAAAGTATCACCTCCTACTTATTATTTTCAGATTCCTTTACTGCAGACAAATATTCATCCACAAAATCAGGGTTAATATTTTGTTTCATTAAATTTATAACCTTGTTACGTGAATTTCTTATTGCATCTTTTAAATCTTGGTCAGGAATAATAACTTCCATTTTATATTTATCTTTGCACAATTGTATTAACCTCTCATCATCTTCTGCTTGTCCTTTAATTACTTCATTTGCAATTCCTTCAAACATATCTGTTAAATACTTTTGATTTTCACTTGAAAGAGAATCCCATTTTGCTTTATTCATAGTAGTGGTCATAATGCTTGGAATATGATTAGTTATAATTAAATAATGAGCTAATTCTGCTAACTTCATTGGAACTATACTAGTTGAAAGAGCTCCTTCAGCAGAATTAACAACACCCTGCTGCAAAGCAATGTATAATTCACTAAATGAAAGCTTAGTTGGTACAGCGCCAAGATCTTCCCAATATATAGCTTGATAATTATTTTCCATTGTTCTAAACTTTAAACCTTTCAAATCCGAAACAGACTTAATAGGAATATCACTTACGGTTTGCCTAAAGGTGGCTGCATAAATGTTTAGCAGCTGCAAACCTTTTTCGTTATAATGTTTTTGAAGTATATTAAAAAATTTACCATTTAATACTTTGTTACAAGTATCAACATCTGAATATAATCCACCTATATCAAGTATAGCTAATTCCGGAATTAAATTAACTAAAGTAGATGGTGAACCCACATGAATATCAATACTTCCAAGTTTTACACCTCCTAAAATTTCAGTATCTCCTCCTAATTGACCATCATCAAAGAATTGTACATCCAATTTTCCGCCACTAACATCATTGAGGCCTTCAAAATATTTTTTTGAAACAATCCCCAACAACGTGCCATCAGCATTTCCGGATGCTGCTATGGCAATAGTAATCGGCTTTACATAATCAGTACTTGAATTGGAATCTTCGTTTATTTTTTCTTGACCATCTGCATTTCCGGTTGTATTGTTACTGCACGAAGATAAAATAACCATGGAAATGGAAAGTAATAAAGCAATAATTTTTTTCATTTTCTTATAATACACCCCTTATATAATTTTTCATTTTTAGTTTTTATGGGCTTTCATAATTTAATAAAAAATATCAATGCATATTAACAATTAACCATATGCACAGATATTTGTAAAGTGATTGTTATTAATAAATTAACATGTCTATTTAAAATTTCAAAAAATTGTTCATTGTATAATAATTGTTCATTTATTATTAAACCCCTCACTTATTTATGTGAAGGGCTCCCGCATTATTTTATAATTTGGTTTTTTTTCCTATATTGTAAAGGAGTAAGATGAGCATACTTTTTAAAAACCCTAATAAAGTTTTGTGTAGAATTAAATCCACATTTTATACCTATATCTTTAATTAAAATATCCGTATTACTTAACAAGAATTTAGACTGTTCTATACGATATAAGTTTAAATAACTGAGAAAATTTTGATTTGTTATTTCCTTAAATAATTCACTTAAGTACGAATGACTAATCCCAACACTTTGGCTTACATCATTCAATGATAAACTTTCATTTGAATAATTGAGTGCAATATAATTTTTAGCTTCGTTAATGTATGCGTATTTAGCCTTTCTTCCATACCCATATATTACCTTTATTGCAGCTTTACAAAAGTTAAATGTATGTTTCTCAATCTCCTCAATTGATATAGAAGACAACAACTTGTCCGATATTTGCTGTCTGTCTAAATTAATAATATCTTCCTGATTAATATTAAAAGTAACAACTTTTTCTATCATTTTATTATTTATCATATTATATAACTCTCTAACTTTGTTTATATCACTACCTTTATCTGAAATTTCTTTTAACACTCTTTTTAAAATATCCTCTGCTTCTTTTTTATGCCCATCAACTGCTTCTTTTATAATTTGTTCTACTCTTTCATTATAGTAATTATCATTAATTGAGGAACTCACATTATTTTTATTTTCATAATAATTAAGCTGACAATCCAAGTCTCTTTTAGACTCAAGATATGAATATTTCAAGTCCTTAATATTATTGTAAATTTTCCCTTTTCCAATTAAAAACTTATTTTGTAGATTTTGAGTGTATTGCTCTATGGAATTGGATACATTATTTATAACCTTTTTTATTTCTATATCGCTATAATCAGGTGCAGAACTAATAACAACTGCAATTAAATCTTTTTCTATTATAACAGGGAATATGCTGGATTCAGTTCTTTGACGAATCTGAGATATAATATTGTTCAGTTGAAGCAAATAAGGATTTTCTTGTTCTTCGGAATATTTTTTTGGAAGAAGAGTTTTTAATAAAATAACCGTATACTTATTATTCGATTTTACAGGGTTATCAATTCCATCTAATGTATAATTTATATATTCGTCTTCTAAATATTCCCCTAACATAATATTTTCAAATAATTCTTCAAGAATACTTTTAGAGAAATCCTTGATATGGCATTTCATTTCTTTGTATTTATCAACTACATTCAAATATGATTGACCAATAAAATCAAATTCATTTTTAAATAGTATCTTTTTACTTGTAATTTTTTCATCATCTGCGCTAACAGCAACAGTCCTGACTAGATTTTTTATTGGATGATAAATCACATAAGAAATAAAAATAGGGAAAACTACTCCAAAAGCAAATAAGCATAATATTATTGGAAACAATAATTCAATTGCCTTTCTCCAGTTTAGAATTGATTTTGGTTCATTAATTGAACTTACATATTTCCAACCGTTATTTTTAGAAGTTATTAAATAATATTTAGCATTATTTGAATTGTTTTTATTATTGTATTTTATAAAGTCATAGTCATTGTTAAAATCAAGAATTTTGTTGTCATCATAAAAATTGATAATCGGGCTTCCATTTTCATCAAAAACATAAATTGTTTTGTCACCAAAATTTGTTGCCAGTAATTTATATATTTCATAAATATTAATTTCATAAATTAATGTTCCGATGCGTTTTGAAGTTATTACATCTACAAAAATAAATAATTTACTATTATAATTTTTTATAAATATAGAAGTATTTCCTTTAGATATTAATTGCTTGTCCAAATTTAAAGATAAATAATCATCAAGTATCTTTTTTATGGAAGGTACATCACGAGAAATAATATTATTATTGCTATCATATATTTCATTAGATAAGGATGAAAATAAATATGCATTAGCCACTAACTTATTTCCACTTACATTATTGTTTAAAGTCCTCATAATTCGTGCAGTACGTTGGTAATCAATAATTAAAGGATTTACCAAATATGAGATTATATCTTTGTCCCATAAACATTGACTCATACTTTGAGAAACAATTGATAAAGTTAAATCCAGAGAATCTGAAAATTGTTGTAAATGAGAAAAATTATTTTGATTAATTTCATCTTCCTGGTTATTAATAATAATAGAATTTAAAAAGTAGCTTAAGAAAAGAAGTATCAATATTGTTATAATTATTAAAATGCTAAAAATTTTAAAAAAAATGCTGTTGATATTAAATCTTCCTCTAAATTTATTCATTTTAATTCCTCCATTTTTCAAATGGCCTCTGTGCTTTTATTAAATATAATTAAACGTTTTCAAATGATAATAGCACAAATAAGCATTGTATGTCAATAAAGAATACAATGCCAAAGTTTTAAAATTAAATTCTTATTATCTCATTTTCTTGTCCTTTGATATATCAAAGTATCGAATAGGAAAATTAATTAGTTTAAATGAGTTTCTAAAAAAGCCTTGTTGATTTCTTCCGGAACTAAACTTCCTCCTGTTGCCCAAGCTATGTGAGTTGCACTTTTCATTTCATTAATTAGCCCATATTCCTTAATATATTTTTTACCCTCTTCTGTAGATTCAAACATGATCGGCCCTTGAAAAGCTGCACATGCTGATGGCTCTATTTTAATATTTTCTGATTCATATAGACTACGCATATTATCATATAGCTTATAATCGTCTATAGTAAATATGCCGCTTAAAATATGATCCATCATCTTTCCTACCAATTTTGAAGGTCTCCCCACAGCCAGACCATCGGCATGTGTTATACCATCAAGTCCTAAATCCTGAACACTGATTTTATCATGTAACCCTGATGCCATTCCAATCAACATACAGCAAGCATGTGTAGGTTCTACAAAAAAGCAATGTACATTATCTTTATATAATGTTTTTAGCCCATAGGTTATTCCACCTGGTGCACCTCCCACTCCACAAGGAACATATACAAACAAAGGATGAGAATCATCAACATTTATGTTAATATCTTTCAACTGTTTATCTAATCTTCTGGCCGCAACACTGTATCCTAAAAATAAATTTATTGAATTTTCATCATCTACAAAATAACTTTTGGGATCTAACCCAGATAATCTACGACCTTCTTCAACAGCTTTAGAATAATCACTATTATATTCAATAACCTCTGCCCCTTTATACTTTAACAAATCCTTCTTCCACTGTTTAGCATCAGATGACATATGTACTTTTACTTTAAATCCTAGCGCTGCTGAAGTTATTCCAATACTTAATCCTAAGTTGCCGGTGGAACCAACTTGTATAGTATATTGACTGAAAAAATCTCTGTATTTTTTCTCTGATAACATAGAATAGTCATCCGCTTCTGTAATTATGTTATTTTTCAAAGCAATGGATTCAGCATATTTTAAAACTTCATAAATACCGCCTCGTGCTTTAACTGAACCAGCTATTGCAAGATGACTATCCATTTTTAATATCAGGTTTCCTGAAATTTGAACATTATTAGAAAGTTCTAATCTTCTTTGCATATTTTTTATTTCTTTTATTGGTGATTCTATAATGCCATGAGATAGTCTTGTTTCAGGAAATAATTTTTCTATTAATGGTGCAAATTTATTCAACCTTTGTTCTGCATCATCAATTGGTTCAGTACCTATATTTATTATAGATTCTGCACTCAAATAAGGTTTTTGATTGTCGTTAATCCACAATAATTCCTTTAATTCTGAAACCAGTTTTAGATATTTGCTATTGCCTGTCAATTCGTTTTTATCAAGCATGATTACCTCCAGTTAAACTCCATATTATATCATTAATACTTAATAGAATTATATCATTGACAAGGCAATTATACACTAATTATTTTCAGCCATAATAATTAATTTTGCATTAACAATTGCCGGTACATTTCCAGTCATTTCATCAGGATAAACTATTATATTATCATTTACATTTAAGGATGAAAGAGCAAAATTTGTCACAGTATCCATGTCTAAACGAATATCATATTCTTTATTATCTGAAGCAACTGCAAAAATCATCATCATACCAGATGTATCTCTGGATATTTCTTTTATATTTACATTGATTTTAGAAGCTTCATCATAATATGATAACATTTGATTTTCATCCGGCATCTCTATATAATCAAACATAACTTGCGAACCATGTTCTAAATTAAAATTTCCTTCATGTGACAATTTCATATCACCCATTTCAGTTACAGCTGTTACAATGTTGTCTTTAACTTCTCCAACGGTTCCTGTTACTCTTTTAATGGAATCACCTTCTGGAGTAAATCTATTTTTATAATCATATGTTTCATCTGCAAAGATATCATAATTGTCCCCATCAAGTTTATTCAGACCTACATATTCCCCAATATAGTGATTGCTGGCTCTTTCACTTGCAACATTAAATTTTTCAACATTATTATTTACTTGTACATGAATTCTACTTTCATCAATTTTAACAATCCGTCCTTGTTTATTATATTTACCTAATATAACATCCTTCCCTTGTGAACCAGTATTGTTTTCTCCAGTCTGTTCATTGTTACTTAGGTCATTTCCTTCTCCATTATTTTCATCTCCATTGTTTGTACAACCTCCAGAAATTATGCTTATCAATAGTACAATAATTAAAACAATTATTGTTTTTTTTATGTTTTTCATGTGTTTCCTCCAAATTTATTATATATTTACTCCTATAATTTCCTAAAACTAATTTTTTATCCATATACAAATTTTAATAAAAAAAAGAATTGATAATTTTTTGGCATAATAATATACTATAAAAAACAAAACCTTTTAAAAGTATGTTTACAAAATGTTATTTTATGTGATATATTATGTCTGTTAGTATAATTTAAGATGTATATTTTTACTATTTGAATAAACTATGATAAAGAGAGGGGATAATTATGGACTCATTAGATATGAACATTATAAATATTATAGAAAAGGAAGGAAGAATTTCACACGAAGAATTATCAAAAAGACTAAATTTATCTAGACCTGCAATTCATAATAGGGTCAATAAGTTGGAGGATCAAGGGATAATATCTGGATATAAAGCAAAAATAAACTGGATTAAACTTGGATACGTTACAAATGCAATGGTATCCCTAAGAGTTAGAACGACTAATTATGATAAAATGCTTGTAGAATTAAAAAGATTAAGAATTCCAAATTTAGTAGTTGAGGAATGTCATATTGTAACAGGGACTTGGTGTATTCTAATGAAAATTCGTGCAACAACCCCCCTAGAATTAAAAACACTTCAAGATGAGTTGTATAAAATTGATGGAGTTAAAGAATCATCAACAGTATTAATATTGTCATCATTGTATGATGAGGTAGAACTGTAAATTGAAAAATAAAAAAGTCCACTAAAACTAATTTTATTTGCTCTAATTGTTTTAATGGACTTTTTTTATTTCCGTACTTGATTTACAATATTGTCGTACATATAAAACCGTATGTTTTATTACATAAAAATATTAATATAAGTCTATCTTATCTAATATTCCTGCTAAATATGCAATAACAACACCATAGTTGGTCATGGGAACACCTTGGCTTCGTGCTCTTTCGATGCGTGACATAACATATTTTCTATTAAACATGCATGCTCCGCATTGAATAATTATATCATAATAAGTTAAATCATCTGGAAAATCAGAGCCGCTGACAACATCAACAGTAAGATTTTTGCCTACCTTTTTACGCAGCATATCAGGAATTTTTTCTCTGCCTATATCTTCAGATAATGGTGCATGTGTACAGGCTTCAGCAATTAACACTTTAGATTTTTCAGTAAGTTTTTCTATGGCATTTGTACCTTCTACAAAAAAATTCAAATCACCTTTATAATTTGCAAACAATACAGAAAATGAAGTCAATTTACTTTCTTTAGGTTTCTTATCATATACCATTTTAAAAGCTTGAGAATCTGTGATTATTAAATCAGGAGGCTTAGCAAGGCTCTCTAATGCCTTATCTAAACTATCTGCTGTAGAACTTACAACAATACATTTTTTGTCCAGTAAATCCCTGATAGTTTGTACTTGCGGTAATATAAGCCGACCCTTTGGTGCCTGTATATCCTGAGGCATCACTAAAAGTACAGTGTCACCAATGTGGGCTAATCCTCCTGTTATGCTCTTAACTTCATATCCTTCAGGCAATAACCGTAAAATTTCTTTTCTAATTTTTTCTATACCTATTTTATCTTTTGCACTCACTATAATTGGTGATAAATTATATTTAAGTTTTACTTCATTGTAAATATCATCAATATTATTTATAATATCTATTTTGTTTAATATTGTAATAACAGGTATTTTACGCTGATTTAAAATTCCTATCCATTCTATTTCTTCTTTGAGTTCACTGTCATTTAGTACCATTATAGCAATATCTATTTTGTCAATTGCTTTCTTAGTTTTATCCATACGCAATTGACCAAGCTCACCTACATCATCAAATCCTGCTGTGTCAATAAAAACGCAGGGTCCTATACCGTGTATCTCCATTGATTTATACACCGGATCCGTTGTTGTACCTGCTATATCTGATACAAGGGCAACTTCTTGATTTGTGAGCGCATTTATCAATGAGGATTTTCCGCTGTTTCTTTTTCCAAATATACCAATGTGCAGCTGGTTAGCTCTTGGAGTGTCTGTTATGCTCATATATTTTCCTCCGCCTTAATCTTAGAATCTAAAATCTCTTTTACCATCATGAATTTCACTTAAGTTTTGTATTGCAATAGATCGAACTTTTTCATTAGTTATTTTAGGAATCTCTTTATTAATTATAGTTTCACCCTTTGCTTTAGTGTCATCCGAAGCATAATCTTCTAAATATTCTTTAAGAGTCATAAGTGCATTTGGCTGACAGCAGTTTACAATTTGTCCTGATTTTACAAGGCTCATAAATCTATCACCTGTACGTCCTTCCCTGTAACATGCAGTGCAAAAACTTGGTATATATCCCATAGTCAGCAACCAATTTACAATTTCATCTAAGGTACGTCTGTCACTTAAATCAAATTGTGAAGAATTATCTTCTATAGATTCTTCTTCAACATATCCACCGACACTTGTTCTGGAGCCTCCGCTAATTTGAGTTACACCTAGTTGAATCACTTTTTCACGGGACTCTCGAGATTCTCTGGTAGAAACAATCATACCGGTATAAGGAACAGCAATACGAAGTACAGTGACTATTTTAGCAAAAATATCATCTGATATAGCATTTGTAAAATTTTCCGGACTTACATCATCTGCCGGACAAATACGAGGAACACTTATGGTGTGTGGACCTACTCCCATAGCAGCTTCTAAATGTTCTGCATGCATGAGCATTCCTGTGAAGTCATATCTGTAAGTGTTTAATCCAAACAACACCCCAATACCTACATCATCTATTCCACCTTCCATGGCTCTGTCCATAGCTTCTGTATGGTAATCATAATTGTGTTTTGGACCTGTTGGATGTAGCTCCTCATATATTTTTTTATTATATGTTTCTTGAAATAAAATGTATGTTCCGATACCTGCTTCTTTTAATTTACGGTAGTTTTCAACTGTAGTTGCTGCAATATTAACATTTACACGTCTAATATCACCATTTTTGTGCTTAATTTCGTAAATAGTTTTAATACTATCTAAAATATATTCAATTGGGTTGTTAACAGGATCTTCTCCCGCTTCTAAGGCAAGGCGTTTGTGCCCCATATCCTGCAAAGCAACTACCTCACGAGCAATATCCTCCTGCGTAAGTTTTTTACGAGAAATTGTTTTGTTTTTTAAATGATAAGGGCAATAAACACAGCCATTTATGCAATAATTAGAAAGATATAACGGAGCAAACATAACAATTCTGTTTCCATAAAATCTTTGTTTGATTTCTTTAGCTATTGATTTCATCTTTTCGTTTTCTTCTTGCAGGTCACATTCTAAAAGAACTGCTGCTTCTCTGTGAGATAACCCACTGCAGTCTTTTGACTTTTCTAAAATACTGTCTATCAATTCTTTATTGCTCTTGTTCTCTTTTGCAAAAGCAATTGTGTCCAATATTTCTTGGTCATCAATAAATTCGGTTGCTATTTTTGATTTTACATTATACATTTTTATTCTCCTCCATTATTATATTTGAATAAAGTCTCCTCTATCAACAACTATTTCATATCCAATTTTCTTCATTCTGTTATTCAGACATTCCCTGCATTCAGCAGCTTCTTCACCGGTACAAATTTTATTGTCATATAACTGATATTTTTTACGTACATTTACAGGTGATAAATTTGGCATCACCACATTTGCACCTGCCAATATCCCCTTTTCCCTACCATTTGGATCAACTGTACCTAAAGATGTAGTTGCAGGAATGAGAGCGTTCGGAAACATCAACCTTAAAATTCCTATTAAAAATAAAGTTAAATTTAAGTTTCCTGCTTTTTCATCCTTAAAAGGAGTATCGTGATGAGGTATATATGGACCTATACCTATCATATGAGGGTTCAGCTCTTTCATAAAAATTAAGTCCTCAACTATATTTTCTACTGTTTGGAATGGAGATCCAACCATAATTCCTGTGCCTACCTGGTATCCAATTTCCTTTAAATCTAAAAGACATCTCTTGCGATTTAGAATTGTCAATTCATCAGGATGAAGTTTTTTATAATGAAGCTCATTTGAAGTTTCATGCCTGAGCAAATATCTGTCCGCTCCGCTCTTATGATATTTCAAATAAGATTCATAAGATTTTTCGCCAATAGAAAGTGTAACCGCACAATCCGGATATAATTTTTTAATAGAGCTGACAATATTGACAATATCTTCATCTCTGTAGCTCAAGTCCTCTCCTCCCTGCAGCACAAATGTACGAAATCCCAACTCATACCCATTTTTGCAACAGTTCATTATATCGTCAAAATTTAGCCGATATCTTTCAACTCTATTATTGCTCCTGCGTATACCACAATAATAACAATCATTTTTGCAATAATTTGTGAACTCAATTAATCCTCTGACGTATATTTTATTGCCAAAATATTTTTTAGACACCTCCCTAGATTTTTCATGAAGGTATTCAGTTGTTATCTCATTGAAACCATTTATTAACGCAACAAATTCATCCTTCTCAAGCATATGTTTTTGAAGTAGTTTATCAACTAAATTTTTCATAAAATCCTCCATACCCTATTATAATTTCAATTAATTTAATTGTTTTACCCGTATACCTCCTCGCTTATAGCTAAAAAAATCCTTGCGCAAAAAAGCACAAGGATAAAATATATCTCTACTATGATATCCATCGTCTTCCCATTCAGGACAAACCCTTATGCGCTCAGCACGATTCTTATCTATAAAATTTAATTATAAATCCTTCCCTCAGAACCATCTTTAGGTAAGATTATTGCTTAGTTATTATTTTAATATATTTTCATTGCAAATGCAACATAAAATAATTCACATAGGTTATACCCATATATATCAGATAAAGATTTTGTTAAGATTCCTAATGCAATACTTATACAATTTTAGCAACATACAATAATTCTTAACATCAAATTTATACGATTAGTGCTAAAATAATAACAAAAAATAAAAAATTGTGGGGTGAAAAAGAAATGAACTTGATTTTAGTCATTTCTATGATTATGATATTTTATTTAGGATTTATTTTTATAGATAAAATATGTGTACTGTTTGACCCTATAGATTTTCCTGTAAACGAGGACAATACTGTATCTAATTCTAATAAATCAATGCAATGCTTAATATTTGGAAATAATAACATATCATTAGATATAGCAAAATTTTTAGATAAGTTAAGTTTTAATTATTCATCAATCAAAAATATACATGAATTAAAAAATCTGGATTCATATAATTATATATTTGCTGTAGATAAATTAGATTTAGAAAATCTAATTATTTGTTCTCTAAGTAAAAAAAACAATTCTACTAAATTTATAGCAATTTGCAACTGTTCATATAACAGAAAGATTTTTGAAGATAATAATATACCATATTTGTTTGGAGAAAATATTCAAGCCTCCCAAATTGTTAAAACTTTGCTTTCAACTTCACAAGGTTCAGGGGGGAATTTTAATGTTCATATTTAAAAAACTTAAAATATCATATACGCAAATAATTGCTTTAGGTACATTTATAATAATATTGTTAGGAAGTATACTATTGAGTTTGCCTGTTGCATCCAGAAGCGGAGAAGCAACACCTTTCTTAAATTCTTTTTTTACAGCTGCATCGGCTACATGTGTAACCGGGTTAGTAATATACGATACTTACACTCATTGGTCTATATTTGGACAATTAGTAATACTTGCTCTTATACAAATAGGCGGTCTTGGCTTTATGACAATTGTCACAATGTTTTCTATTTTTCTGAAACGGAAAATAGGTTTGAGAGAAAGGCGCCTTTTAATGGAATCTGCTAATACAATGAGAATAGGCGGTATAGTTCTGCTTATTAAGAAAATATCAATTGGCACTTTAATATTTGAAGGAATAGGTACAATTTTTCTGGCAATAAGATTTTGCCCTGAAATGGGATTTAAGATTGGTTTATACAACGCATTATTTCATTCTATTTCTGCTTTTTGTAATGCAGGGTTTGATATTATGGGCAAATATGGACAATTTTCATCACTTACGAGGTATTCTAATGACATAATTGTAAATTTGACAATAATGACACTTATAATTATTGGAGGCATTGGCTTCCTTGTATGGGATGATATTGGAAACAACCGTTTATCCTTCAAAAAGTACCAGCTGCATACAAAGATAGTTTTATCAACTACAGCTGTTTTAATTTTAAGCGGGGCATTGTTTTTATATATATTGGAGATGAATGGACTTTTTTATCATAAAAGTCTATCTGAGATAATTTTAGGATGTTTGTTTCAATCCGTCACTCCGAGAACTGCCGGGTTCAGTACTGCTAATATTTCAAATTTTTCTGAAAGCAGCAGCTTTTTAACAATGTTATTGATGATTATCGGCGGAAGTCCCGGGTCAACAGCGGGCGGCATTAAAACTACCACTTTGGTCGTCTTGATATTAGGTTCCATTGCTTCAGCAAAGCATACATCTGATCTTTCTATTTTTAAACGAAGGTTAGAAGAAAATGCACTGAAAAGAGCAAGCTCAATAACAGTTATATATATGTTTACTGCATTTGTATCAATAATAGTAATTTGTGCTACACAAACTTTCACTTTAAAGGAAGTAATGTTTGAAGTTTTTTCAGCTGCCGGAACAGTCGGCCTATCGCTTGGTATAACTCCGCATCTAAGCAGTTTATCAAAAATTATTGTTATTTTCCTAATGTATGGAGGTAAAGTCGGCAGCTTATCAATGGCACTTGTATTGGCTGAAAAAAGAGAAGTAGTGCCGCTTAGCAGACCTATTGAAAAAATAATTATAGGTTAAAAATATGAGATTGGAATGGTGATTTAAAATGAAATCTATTTTAATTATAGGTATTGGTGCCTTTGGAAGGCATCTGGCAGAAAAAATGGTTGATTTAAAAAATGACGTAATGATTGTAGATCGAGATGAAACAATTATAAATGATATGTCGACAACAGTTACAGATGCTCACATTGGTGACTGTACTAAGGAAGATGTTTTGAGATCTCTTGGAGTCAGTAACTTTGATATTTGTTTTGTTACAATTGGTGATAATTTTCAATCTTCATTAGAAATTACATCTTTACTAAAGGATTTAGGTGCAAAACACATAATTTCTAAAGCAAGCAGGGATATACAAGCTAAATTCTTATTAAGGAATGGTGCTGATGAAGTAATTTATCCGGATAAGGATATGGCAGAAAAACTAGCTATACGCTGCAGTGCTGAGAATGTATTTGATTTCATAGAAATTACTCCCGATTATTCTATATTTGAAATTCCCATCAAAAAAAGCTGGGTTGGTTCAAGTATACAGGGAATTGATGTCAGAAAAAAACATCACATTAATATTTTAACCATTAAAAATGGTACTAACATTATGGCTGCACCTAAAGCAGATTATGTTTTTAAAGAAAATGACCTTATTATTGTTCTTGGAAAATCCAATGATGTTATTAAACTTGCAAATCAAATATAAAATTGACAATCCTCAAGCTCTGAATATAATTATTAAGAATTTATATAGGTGTCGTATCTTGTTGAAATTTAGCACAATTCAATTAACCTATCTCCATAAAATCTTCACACAGTTTTATTATGATATATTTGCGTTTAACAATATCGAAAGGAAATTATAACATGAAGAGCAATCAAAAAAACAAGAAAAGTAATACTTCCAAGAAAAACAATAATTTAATTCTTGGAGTTGTGGCTGTTATAGTAATTGGTATAGCAGCATTCTCTTTTTTAAATTCCGGGAATGATAAAGAAAGCTTAGCAGAGCAACCAAAACCTACAGCTGTATCAGCAACAGATGAAAATGGAGATATGGTTATTCAAATTGCAGATGTAACTGAAACTGCAAAATTCTATGGCTATGATGGACTTGACACTTATATGGAAGTATTAGCTGTTAAAGCATCAGACGGAACTGTAAGAACTGCATTTAATACTTGTCAGGTTTGCTACTCATCAGGCAAGGGGTATTATGTTCAGGAAGGTGATATTCTTATATGCCAAAACTGTGGAAACAGATTTAAAATGGATGAAGTGGAAATAGCAAGAGGTGGATGTAACCCTGTACCAATATTTAATGAAATGAAAGAAGTAACCGACACTACAATAACAATTCCTAAAGAATTGTTTACTGAAGCTGAAGGCATTTTTGCAGATTGGAAATAATTAAGGTTTATAAATTATGCAAAAATTATTAGAGCGTAAAATAATTAAATGTGTGGAGGTATAAATTTGTCTCAATGTGCAGGTTGTAATGGATGTGAAAATGACAATATATCAAGTAAACTTAAGCCAAGTTTCTTATATAATCTTGGAAGGGTAATATCCTATACAATTCTAGGAGGATTTGTTGGTGCTCTTGGTTCTGTTTTTAGCTTGTCTCTTAAAGGCAAGTCAATAATTTCGCTTTTAGCTGGGGTTTTCATGATTATCATGGGAATTAACATGCTGGGAGTTACGCCTAAGTTAAGAAAAATCATGCCTCGTCTGCCTAAAAGTTTAACTGATAAAATTGACAGCAAGAAAAATGATAAGGGGCCATTTATTGTAGGTTTGCTTAATGGATTTATGCCGTGTGGACCATTGCAAGCCATGCAGTTGTATGCGCTTGGGACAGGAAGTTTCATAACAGGAGCTTTATCTATGTTCATATTCAGTGTAGGAACAGTTCCCCTAATGTTTGCTTTTGGTGCATTCAGTTCAATACTAAGCTCCAAATTTACTAAGCAGATGATGAAAATTAGTGCGATGTTAGTTATAATATTAGGAATAGTCATGGGAAATAGAGGTTTTTCACTTTCAGGAATCAATATTGCAGATGCAGTATTGTCACCATTTGGAATAAATTTATCCCAAAGCAACAAAACCGCTAATGCTGTTATAAAAGATGGTTATCAGACTGTAACTACAAAGCTTGAATCTGGCAGATACCAGCCTATTAAAGTATATGCAGGAGTGCCCTTGAAATGGTCTATAGCAGCTGAAAAAGGAACATTAAATGGTTGTAATAATGAAATAATTATTCCTGCATATGGAAAGCAACAAAAACTTGAACTTGGCGAAAACATAATAGAATTTACTCCTACGCAAACAGGAACTATTACATATACCTGTTGGATGGGAATGATAAGCAGTACAATTACTGTGGAATAGTAAAAGCTCATGTACTAAAATGCATGAGCTTTTTAATATTGGGTTTTGCCCTAAAGAACACTGATATATTACTTTGTTTTTTATACGATAACGTCTATATCATTGTTCTTTTCCAAGTTATTTTCATTGTTTCTTATGTTAACAATAATTCCATTAGGCATACAAACAATAGTTTCATACGCCTCCTTTATCCATCCTGTTTTTGAACATATACTTTCAGGACATATTTCTTTATTCATTTCTAACATCCTTACTGCTCCGTCCTTAACTTCTATATAACCTGTGCTTTCACCAAATTCAAAACTATAAATATTTGAAGCATCCTCAGCTAATGATAGCTCTTCTGCCAAATCTCCATTTACTTTAATTTCAATAATTTTTGTTCCTTCTTTTGAATTTAAAAGCACTGAACTCCCTAACCATGCAAAACTTATTACAATTAATAAACAGATTAATATTTTATCCCATAATGTCATTTTATTTAACATATTAATTTACCTTTCAATTAATTAAATTATGCAAATAATATAATAAAAATATGAAGAACTTATGTAAATTCTATATGATTATATAGATTTTTTGTGTTATTTTTCTTTTGTTAAAGATTTAAAATCCTACGAAAATAAATATATATTTTTGTCATACCTAAATTACTCACCCACGAATCTATATCCTACGCCAATTTCTGTCAGTATGAAGCGGGGGCAAGATGTATCTTTTTCTATTTTTCTTCTTAAGCTTGCCATAAAAACCCTTATGCTCTTCGAATCGCCTGCTTCACCATAGCCCCAAACCTCTTTTGAAATTTGGCTGTGAGTTACAACCTTTCCTCGATTTGTAATCAAGAGTAACAACAATTTATATTCTATTGGTGTGAGGTGAATTTCAGTATCATCAATAAATATTCTATACTTTTCACAATCAACAGTTAAATAGTCAAATTTATAAACACTTTCCTGTAAGTTTGATTCCCCTCTGTCAATAAATCTCTCCATAACACGAATACGTGCTAAAAGCTCTCCCATTGCAAATGGCTTTGTTACATAATCATTTGCACCGGCATCAAGTGCTGTAATTTTATCACTTTCCTGCTCTCTGGCTGAAACAATTATGATAGGTATATCTGAAACCTTTCTTATTTCACGTATAATTTCGACACCATCTATGTCAGGTAATCCTAAATCCAATAGTATTATATCGGGATTATCTGTGCAAAAACTAAGAATACCTGAATTTCCATTTCTGGATACTAGGTACTGATAGCCCTTAGCTTTTAACGCCATTGTCATAAAACTTGCTATTTTATTATCATCTTCTATTATAAGTATCTTTATATCTTTCTCCATTTTAAATCTCCTCAATTGGCAAAGAAATTTCAAAAAGTGCTCCGCCTGTTTTTTTATTAGATGCTGTTATAGCACCATCATGAGCAGTAATAATTGCCTTACAAATTGCAAGTCCAAGACCAACTCCTCTGCTCCCGTCGGCGATATCTTTATGATATGTAACAAATCCCTCAAAAAGTGTATCTATAATAGTTAAATCAATACCCTCCCCATTATCAGCAACTTCAAAAATTACATGCATATCAGATTTATATACTTTTAATTCTATTTCCGTATCTTCATTAGTATGTTTATATGCATTATCTAAAATATTAACAAGAACTTGGACTATCAACCTGCCATCAACCATTACAATAATTATATCATCTGGTACAAAAACATGAAACCTGTCAGATGATGTAAGATGCGGTACATGTGTTAGTGCTTGATTTATAAGATCATCCACAGCCTCATAGTTTTTATTAACGGTAAGTTTACCTTCACTTATTCGAGTCATGTCCAAAATATTTTGAACTGATTTAATCAACCAAATTGACTCCTCTTTAATATCTGATACTAAGTTCTTTATTGATTTTAAGTCTAAATTATCATAACTGTCTAAAATAAGTTCGCTGGCACCTACTATACCTGTAAGAGGAGTACGTAAATCGTGAGAAACGCTTCGCAATAATGTGCTTTTCAATCTCTCGCTTTCCATAGCAATTTTAATTTTCTCCCTTTCATCATAAATGAATTCTCTGTCTAAAACAAGTGCCATCTGATAAACTATGGTCTTAATTATCATGTTATTTTCAGATGACATGGGCAATTTTATATCCATAATTTCCATAGTTCCTATTTCATTAGCTACACCTTTTATAGGTATTTTGTATGATTGTATTTGTTTTGATTCCATGTAATCATCTAATCCCGGTGTACAAAAAATTTTTTCTTCATTATATAGCTTTACATAACAGGAATATCCTACATAATCATTAATATAGTTTATACCTTTAAGTATAATATTTTCCTTACCGGTAACATTTAGAAACCCTTTAGTAATTTCATATAGCAGGCGTGCCGTACGTTCATTGCTCTTTGCAACTTCGGTTTGATATTGGAATTTGGAAGTCATGGTACTTGAAATTAAAGATGCAATAAGAAAAAAAACAATGAGAATAAAGTCTTGCGAATAACTTATAATTAATGTATGTATTGGCTGAGTTAAAAAATAATTGAACAGTAATACGCTTAAAATTCCTGCTACAGCACCATATATGTATCCTCTGGTCACTGATGTTACTGTTAAAACACCCACTAAAAATACCATTAGTGTATTTTCTTTGCCAATTCCTGCATTACTCATAGCAATTGACAGTATAGTAGATATTGAACAAACTAAAATTAATCTAAAAGAATATTTTAAATGTTTCATCATAAAATGCTTATATTCTTCACTTATTCCTTTATACCTCATATTATCACCTATATTTTTTTAGTAATTACTTTATTTAATAATTGTGATAATAATATTATACCATTACACCATCATTTTACAATTATAATTTTCTATAACTTAGGCTCATAGAAAAAACATAATTTTGTCACAATTATTTTTTTCCTTATGATATAATAAATACATATATAATAAAAATTAATTATTAAATTAAAAGAGGTGTTACTATGCCAGTTATGCTAATTGCAGATGACAATAAACAAATTACCTCTATTTTAGATGAATATTCTAAAAAAGAAGGATTTACTACTAAAATTGCACTAGATGGCCGCGAGGCATTTGATATTTTTGAAAAATATCATCCAGATATTATATTGCTTGATGTTATGATGCCATTGATGGATGGTTTTGAGGTATGTAGAAAAATTAGAAAAACTTCAAATGTACCAATAATTATGATAACCGCAAGGGGTGAAGACTTTGAAAAAATCATGGGCCTTGATATCGGTGCCGATGATTATATATTAAAACCATTTTCACCAGCAGAGGTTATGGCAAGAGTAAGAGCTGTTTTACGAAGAATAACTCATATAGAAGAAGAAAAACAAAATATATTTTTATATGATAATTTAAACATTAATATAGATAACTATTTAGTTATGATTAATAATAAAAGCATCTCCCTTACAAAAAAAGAAATTGAACTTCTATGGACACTATCTACAAATAAGAATAAAGTTTTCTCACGTGATAGCTTGTTGAACAGTTTATGGGGTTATGATTATTTTGGTGATACAAGAACAGTTGATTCTCATATAAAGAGACTTCGCTCTAAATTAGATGAATTTGAACATCCTAATTGGGATATAAAAACAATTTGGGGTGTGGGATACAAGTTTGAGGTAAATATAAATGAAAAATAAAATTGCAGTTAAACTTATTATGTATTTTTCAGCAACACTAATACTTTTTTCTATTATTATTGGTTGTATCTTTATGACATTATTTAAAACTCACACATTCAATATTTATAAATCAGACTTAGAAAAACGTGCAACTTCTATAGCAAGCACTCTTAATGATTTCATGGATATTTCTAAGAAAGAAAACAACATTAAGGGTGGAATGATGAATGGAATGATGGGTGGAATGCAAAATGGATATGGCTCATATATTCATTCATTAGACACTATTGCCATGGCAGATGTATGGATAGTAGATGAAAAATTAAACCTTATTACAATTGGTCATATGACAAATCGGCAGTATAGCTATAATGATTTACCTAAAGATGCAGAATCAGTTGTGAATAAAGTTTTTGAAGACAATACAACTTTTAGTGAAGGGTTCAGCACTCTATTAAACAAATCAACGCTAACCGTGGGAACTCCTATAAAATCAAACGGAAATGTTATAGGAGCGTTATTGTTACACACACCTGTTGAAGGAATGAATAGTGCAATTAACAATGGTTTTAAAATTTTAGGTATAAGTATCGTATTTGCACTTATATTATCAATTATTTTATCTATAGTATTTTCTGTATCCTTTACTCTTCCATTAAAAAAAATCAAGAACACAGCTATAGAACTTTCTAAAGGAGATTATACAGCAAAAACCGGTGTAGTACAAAGAGATGAAATTGGTGATTTGGCTTCAACCATGGATATTTTAAGTTACAGACTAAATGCAGCAAGTCAAGAAAGTGAAAAACTTCAAAAGTTACGTCGTGATTTTGTTTCTAATATATCACATGAATTGAGAACACCAGTTACAGTAATTAGAGGTTCTCTGGAAGCTCTATGTGATGAAATTGTTGTAGAACCAAAACAAATTAAAGAATATCATCAGCAAATGCTTAATGAAAGCAAATTTCTAGAAAGGCTCGTAAATGATTTGCTTGATTTATCTAGATTACAAAATGTTGATTTTAAAATTGAAATGCAGGAAATTAATTTATGTGATGTTGTAAGTGATGTGGTTCGTAGTGTTAGGAATATAGCTAAACTAAAAAATATCGATATAAAATTAAAAAAGGATAGCGAAGTATTATTGTTTTTAGGCGATTATGGAAGGCTCCGTCAAATGATTATAATATTGGTTGATAATGCAATAAAATTTTCAAATATTAATAATGTTGTTTTAATAGATATAAAAGATAATATAATTAAAATTAAAGACAATGGCATAGGAATATCTAGTGATGATTTACCTTTTATATTTGATCGATTCTATAAATTGAAGTCTGAGGATAACAAAGAAGGAACCGGACTTGGATTAGCTATTGCAAAACAAATTGCAGATAGACACAATATCAATATTTCAGTTAATAGTGTTCAAAATGAAGGAACAGAATTTAAGCTTGAATTTCCTAATAGATAACTTACCTTGCAATTTTAAAAAACCTTAAGTATAATAAACTATAAAGCTAAAAAAGTGAGGTATAAAAATGAAAGTTGTTGCATTTAATGGAAGTCCCAAAAAAGAGGGAAATACGTATCATGCTATAAAATTTGTAGCTGACGAACTAGAAAGTCAAGGAATTGAAGTAGAGATAGTACATGTAGGAAATAAAATCATAAGGGGTTGTACTGCATGTAACAGTTGTTTTAAAAACCGTAATGAGAAATGTATAATCGATGATGAAGTAAATGATTGGATTCAAAAAATGAAACAAGCAGATGGAATAATATTTGGTTCCGCAGTTCATTTTTCATCTATTACTGCGACTATGAAAGCATTCTTAGATAGAGCAATGTATGTAGGAAGTGCAAACAAATCCATGTTTAGGCACAAAGTTTGTGCGTCGGTTGTGGCAGTCAGACGTTCAGGAGGATTACCTGCTTTTAACCAATTAAACAATTATATTAATTATTCAGAAATGATTATGCCTAATTCTAATTATTGGAACGTTATTCATGGTGCAAAACCTGGAGAAGCAATGCAGGATGGAGAAGGTATTCAAATAATGAAAATACTCGGTAAAAACATGGCATGGATTATGAATTTAGTTGAGTGCGGCGAAAATAAAATAGAAGAACCTGTACTAGAAAATAAAATTTCTACAAATTTTATTAGATAAATAAAAACACAGCATAAATCCAAAACCCATTATAAATAACTCCTATTTTTTTTATTTAAGCCTATGTGATTTAGTCACTGATATCTTTTTCTTTTTTGATATAATGAATACATAATATTTATTGTATCGGTGTAAAACAAGCCGATTAGTGGCTTGTACTTATGATACAAAGAAAAGGAGATGTAAATTATGAGTACATTAAAAATAACTAAGGAAAATTTTGAACAGGAGGTTTTAAATTCAGATAAACCTGTTTTACTAGATTTTTGGGCAGCATGGTGCACACCATGTAAAATGGTATCACCTATTGTAGAAGAAATTGCAGGGGAAGTAACTCATACAAAAGTTGGTAAAGTTAACATAGATGAACAACCGGAACTTGCAGCAGCATTTAATGTAATGAGCATACCTACATTAGCAGTAATGAAAAATGGTAAAGTTGTGAACAGTATAGTAGGTGCCAGACCAAAATCAGCTATACTAAAAATACTCGCATAGTAAATATTTTAATTTAAAGGGCGGTTAAGCAGCTTTTAGCTTAACTGCCTTAGTTATACATGAACCTATATTTTTGAGTATGTCAAGATACTGTTTGTTGCTATGTGTGGTTTTGTTATTTTTTTACTCATCCTTATTACCCTCTACAGATGAATCTGTTCCCTCTGAAAAATCAATAATTTCAGACTGAGAAAAAATTTGTCCATTTGGAAATTCAGTAATTTCATCATCCTCTAAACCTTCTCCTTCAGGCATTTCTGGTTTTACAGAATATATTTTTTCATCGTCGCTCCTTTGATGTGTAAAATTTCCGTTTTCATTAACAATACGATATTTTGTATAAGGTGAAATACTTCCTTCTTTTAAATTGTATTTTTCAATTTGATCTTGATTAATTTTTAAATTTCCACTTTTAGTTGCTAAATATAATTCTTTCATACTTTCCTCCATAGTTTCTCTATTTTTATATTTAAAAATATATTAGATTTCTTTTATAAAGTACGTAAATTATTATAATTAATACTGGTATATAACAACAAATTTAATATAATTTTACTAAACATAGAAATAAAAAAAGTTGCTACGCAACTTCCGCTAGGGGGACCTATGTCCCCCTTAACGGCAAGGACGTCCCATCCTTTGCAATCCTCGTTTTTTATATACTAGGAGGAGAACTTTCCTAGTATATAAAAAAAAGCTGGGATTTTCCCAGCCAAATAGTTTAAATTTAACAATTTTTATATACTCATAAATCCTAACACTAAATATCCTACTAATGCAACTCCTCCACATATTAAAGCATATGGAATCTGAGTTTTAACGTGGTCTATATGGTCAGCAGCAGCACCTGTTGATGCTAGTATTGTTGTATCTGACAACGGTGAACAGTGGTCACCAAATACTCCTCCACCTGCAACAGCAGCAAAGGATGCTACTACTAATGTTGTTACAGCACCACCTGTAAGGTTGAATGCCAACGGAAGAGCAATAGGCATACAAATT
>SWCH01002905.1_pt4 | contig 26064 bp, 21 predicted proteins | sample 4690051 | NCBI WGS metagenome assembly SWCH01 (sample SAMN10267282, study PRJNA491770) | bioreactor metagenome | isolation source: DHS bioreactor inoculated with | place: Japan: off Shimokita Peninsula | reverse complement strand
GCTTGATTCAAATAAGGGTGCAAGAGTTCCGTCTATTTTTGTATTGGCATCATTCATCATTTCTGCAAATTTATTTGCCAATGAATCCAGCATTTTTTCATAAAACTGAATTCCTCTGTCATCAGGGCTTCCTGTTTCTCCAAATTCGCCTTGACCATTTAACACATTGAGATACCCTCCAATTTGCCCCTTAGTAATAGAGCTTGTTAAATCAGTGTTTGCTGCAAAATCAGTATCTATTGTTTTTTTTAAATTTATTTTTGTATAATCTGTACCTGAATCTAAAACTTCTAGTTCTGCATACTCCCCATCATTTATAATATCCATACCATTGCTCTTAAGTTGTATTGATAATAAATCTACTGTTTTTCCATCACCAATACCTACAGGAGTTAAAACAACTTCTATATCAAGATATGAGGAAAGTTCGTCTATAAGTAAGTTTCTCCTGTCATTTAACTCTAATGCAGGGTTTCCGCTAATGTTGTCCCCTTTAATCTGTTTATTTATATCTGATATATTTTTCATTAGTTGATTGACTTTTATCATGGCGCCATCTTCCAGATAGCTTGTATTTTCTTCTTTTATTGTATTTATTTGATTAGAATAATTATTAAACATCTGGCAAAGCATAGATGCAGATGTTTTTACAACACCTTCTAAAACAGGATCAGACGGGCTTGATGTCAGTGATTGCAATTTTTCTATTAAATCAGAAAACTGGGCATCTAAACCATCCTTTTCAATCTCATCAAATATGGACTCTAACTCATTTAAAGCACTGAGCTGAATGTCTTCAGAACCTACTTTAGCTGCTTCTCTCCTGTATCTTAAATCAAGAAATGCATCTCTGCACTGACTGATTCCGGAGGCCGTCACCCCTTGCCCTACATCAACACTATTACTTCCATATTTAACGTTACCTGTATTTAATGAAACAGAATTTATATCTAATCTTTGTCTAGTATATCCTAATGTATTTACATTTGAAATATTTTGTCCTACTACGTCCAACAAGTTCTGACTAGTTCTCAGTGCACTGTTTGCTGTTTTTAGTCCTGCAAAAGTTGATCTTATCAATGGCTTCCCTCCTTTTATATTTTTCTTGAAATAATTGAATTTTTGTTATTTACATTACCTGCATTATTTGTATAATTATTTTTATTTACACCTTGTTTGTTTATAGCAGAATTTATTTTATGCAATCTAACTTCTATAAGTGTTTTACATTCAGAATTTATTTTTTTAAAATCGGTAAGTGCCTTAAACAATCTGTCATACTCCGCCTTGAGCTTGACTTTTTCCTCTTTGTCACATAACTCTATTATTTCTTTAAGCGTTTTATCTTTCATATTTATATTTTGAGTTATTTTTTGTCTTTTTTGTTCAAGTCCTTTCATTTTCAAAAAAAACACTTGCTCCGCTGAAATAATTTCATCAAGACGAATAATATCATCTCTAATTACTGTATCATATTTGTCATATTCAAGTTTAATAAAACTCTCATATGTTTCTGCACTTTCTTTAAGTATATTGCATAATGAATCTATCTGTACCATATTTGTCTCCACCTTACTTATCTAATAGTATTCTAACAATTTCATCTACATCTATCTGATAAGTTTTATTATCGATGCTTTCTTTAAGTCTACTTATTTTTTCACTGCTTGCCTCTTTTTTTACTTCTGAAACAATGTTATTTTTTATATTGTCATAATTAACTTCACTTTTTTCTTTTTCTTTGTTTGCATTGTTTTTATTTATTTCTATTACGTCATAATTTTTATTTTTCGCAACTTCTTCATGCTTAACCGGCTTTTTATTGCCATTATAGTTTATATAATTATTAATATTCTGGATTTTCATATAGTACTCACCCCTATAATTTATTTTCCCCTATTGTCATGTTGTCATATTATTATAATCGTCATTTTTTAGATAAAGTTTAGTTTTTTATATAATTTTATATTTTAATATCTTGTATTTCTGAAATATTCATTATTTTTTCTTCGTCCAGAATAAGTAATATATCATTATTTTTCTCACTTTTTGCAACTCCGCACACATACTTATCTTTACACATCTTTCTAACTTCTTCTGTTTCTTCAAAAGGTGTTATATTTTCAACTGACAAAACTTCATCTACTGTAATACCAACATAGGAATTATCTTTTTCTAATATTACTACCATTTCTCTGTAGTGCATTTTGAATATTTCTTTAATTTCATCAAGTAATTGAATCATATATGGCATGTTTTTATTCTTAGTTTCTTCTAATACAGTTTTTAAACACTTATCTCTTTCACAAGCTTCGTGATTTTTAGAGCATTTATTTACTTTTTCAACAGCTTTGTGAATCAACTTATGAGGCTCGTCTAGTTTCTTTAGATTAAAGTTTACTACTTCAATGTCTGTAGTAAAGTTATCATACCATTTACCAAATGCACATTCATGAGGATCTGTATTGAGATTAAATTGTTCATCGTTCTTTATTGCACGTTCAAACTCATTAACCCAATGTATATGGTCATTTTTTCTAGCATCTATCATGTTTTTAAAGTCTTCATATTCTTCCTTTATAGATTTAACCTTAAATAACATTCTTAAGTCCAATAACGGTATTACGCTTCCTCTTAGATGTATGAGCCCTTTTATATAGTCAGGGACATTTGGAACTATTGTCATGTCTTCTGGCATAATAACTATAGAAGTTATTATTTTGCTGTTAACACAGTATAAATTATTTTTAAGTCTGAATACAAGCCATGGAAAATTTATCTTTTCTTGTTCTTCTATTTTATCATCATTGTACATGTTTTTCTCCTATTTTGAATAATTTATTTTATCATATCTTATTTCAAATAATGTTGTGATTTTGTAGTCATTATAAACATGATGCTTGCATTTATATTGTTTGTTTTAAATCTTCATCTGTATCTTCATCTGTATTTAATTCATCTTCGTCATCATATTCTTCTGAACAATCTTCTTCATATATTGTTAATTCATTTTCTGCTGTTTCATAAGAAGATTTTATTTTAACTCTGCCAACTAGGTCTTTAAGCATTTGTGCCTGTCCGCTAAGTTCTTCGCTTGCTGCAGCACTTTCTTCTGCTGTGGCTGAATTTGTTTGAACTACTGAGGATATTTGTTCTATGCCTTGAGTTACTTGCGCTATAGACACAGCTTGTTCATTTGATGCTTCTGTTATTTGGTCAATTAACAACATAGATTGACTAATTCCATCAGCAACATTTTTCATTGATTCAGCTGTTTTATCTGCTATTGTAGTTCCATTTTCAACAGCTTTTATAGAATTTTCAATTAATGTGGTTGTATTTTTAGCAGCTTCGGCACTTTTAGATGCAAGGTTTCTTACTTCATCTGCTACTACTGCAAATCCCTTACCTGCTGCACCGGCTCTTGCAGCTTCTACTGCTGCATTTAAAGCAAGTATGTTTGTTTGGAATGCTATATCATCTATTGCTTTTATTATTTTGGCTATATCGCTTGATGATTGTTTTATATCAACCATAGCATCTGTCATTTGCTTCATTTGCTCGCTTCCGTCTTTAACTTCTTTTACTAAATTGTTTGTAGTTTTACTAGCCTTATTTGCATTATCTGCATTTACTTTAACTTGTTCTGATATTTCATTAATAGATGCAGATAACTGCTGAATGGAACTAGCTTGTTCTGTTGATCCTTGGGATAGGGCCTGTGCCCCTCCTGATACCTGCGCAGAACTGCTTGCCACTTGCTCTGAAGCTTCGTTTATTTGTGAAAAAGTATCATTTAGTGATTCTATTATCACTTCTACAGATTTTTTTATGGGAGCAAATCCCCCTACATATTCTATGTCTATAGATGAAGTCATATCTCCTGATGATATTTTGCTTAATATAAAATCCACATTACCTATATAGAGTTTCAACTTACTAACTGTATTAGCAATATCTTTTGCAACTTTTCCAAACTCATCTTTTGAATTGTATTTAATTTCAAAATCAAAATCTCCCATGCTCATTGAATTTGCTGCTTCTGAAATTTCATTTATGGGCTTAACAATGCTTCTGGTTACATATGTAGCTAATAAAACAGATACAATTACACTTACTGCAAGTATACCTATTAATATAACGGTTAGCATTATTCTGATGTTTTCCGTCTCTGCAACAAAACTTTCTGCATGTGTGTCTAATTCACTGCTTATTTCGTCTAGCGAAGAATGCATCGCATCTATGGATGGCATTAAGCTTAAATACATTATCTGCATTGCTTGTGTACTTTTACCATTGTCTATTAAATCTATCAGCTCATCTATATTGGGTTTTGACTTTTCCATTTCGGCTTCAAGTTTATTAATATATTCTTGACTTACAACATGTTTTTCCTTTAACTGTGCAATTGAATTATCAACTAAAATAACTCCTTCTTTAATTTCTTCTATATATTGCAAAACCAACACTCTATTTGAAGAAGATGAAGCTTTATATATTGATTTTTCAATAGAATCAACCCCTAACATAGCTGCCCAGCTAATGCTTTCAACCTCATAGCATTCTTTATTGAAGCGGTCTGCATTATTAGCAACAATGTTTAAATTAAAAACTGAAATAATAGTGGAGATTATTGCCATTAATATTATTATACTAAAACAAACAAATAACCTTTTACCTACTTTTAAATTTTTCAACTTTTGTTCCTCCCAATTTTTTATGCATTTTGTATTATATTTTTAAGGTGTTAAAATTGTTGTTCATTTGTTATATATTAGTTATTAATTCAATTTCTCTTTCGCTTAGCATCTTCTGAGTATCTAACAATAAAACAACTTTATCGCCAATTTTAGCAACACCTGTAATATATGTATTTACATAATCTCTGCCCATTTTTGGAGGTTCTGAAATATTGCTTTTTTCTATATTGGTAACTTCATTTACTGAATCTACTATAAATCCAATTGATGCTCCATTTATATTAGTTACTATTGTACATGTTTTCTCAGTATATCCTGCTTCTTCTTTGTGCAGTCTTAACCTCACATCAATAACAGGAATGATGATTCCTCTTAAATTAATAACGCCTTTTGCATAATTGGGGAAGTCAGGAACAGATGTAGTCTCTTGAACTCCAACAATTTGAACAACATCAGCAATAGGAATTCCAAAAAGTTGATTGTCTGTAAAAAACGTAAGGTATTTATCCTTTAACGTATCCTCTTCTATATTATAATTTTCCTCGTTTAAATTGTCTATTTTATCTCTCATAATTCCACCTCAATTAAAATTATTTATTTAAATACTTTAATAGATATCGACAGATTTTAATAAAACTTTAGCAAAAATATAAAATTGTATAATCTTTTTTTTATAAAAAAAGAAAGTTGTAGATAATACCATTTATTACCATTAACCTTCTTGTAAATTATTTTTATATTTCCTAATTTAATTTTTACAGTGCAATTTATTTTTACTTATCATTACAGCTTCTAAAGTAGCTCCCCCTATAGCACGGGCTTTATCTGATATTGTATAGCAATTATTTATTTGATTAGCTCTAGGGTCTACATCACCTATTTTTAAACCTTCTTTGACCATTGTATCGTTTCTGATGAGACCTCTGATTAAACCATCTATTTTAGCATATATATTTTTTCCATCAACGGATGCAACTACTTCACCTGCTTTTACCACATCTCCAATTTTGTGGTGAGATTTGAATACTCCCTCACAAGGTGAATATAGAACCCTCTCAATAGTAAATCCTTCTATGTTTCCCGGACTTCCTGTATTTTCATCAGCATATCCGCTAAAAATTAGCCTTCCTAAATTATGTCCTCTATTGCTCTCTATAACAATATCAACATCTTTTCCTGCCTCAAACCCCGGACCTATGGCTATTGTAATTGGTGCTAAATCTCTCGTCATACCTGTATTTTTCTTTGCTATAATAGCATCTACTACCGCAATTGGTTTTAGTTTATTTATGTATACACCTTTAGGATCAATTATTACAGGGATATTATTATTTTCCCAAGCATTGTAAATTTCTTCTTCATTTTTAACATGAACAGATTTTATTCCTTCAATACTCATTTCACCGTTAAATATTGCCTCTGAAAAACAAACAGTCCTTCTTACAGAAGTTGGATTTTCTATCTCTAAAACCAAAACCCTAAAACCTGACCTGTGAAGTTTTTGAATGCTGCCTGAGGCAACATCTCCTCCACCTCTTACTGCTATAATATCACCTTTCATTCCATCACCTTCATCTTCAAGACTTTTTCGTAATCCTCAAGTGTATCAATATCCATATGTTCATCAGCATTATGTATTTTTACATTTATAACTTTATCGAAATTATTGTTAATGACTACTTTTCCTCCTGAATCTCCGACAATAGACATCAGCTCTTTTTTTAAACTGCATGGAAACAGCACCGGATTACCATTTATACCATTATAACTTGGAATTATTATTCTGTCTAGGTTATTCTTAAATGTATTGCAAATTATATTGATTGTGTCTGATGAAACAAAGGGCTGGTCGGCGACAAAAAACATATATCCGCAAGACTCTTTGGAGTTTTCTAGGGCAATTTTAATTGAAACACTTTGTCCTAAATATGCATTTGGATTTTTTAAGGTTTTATATCCTAACCCTTCGGCTTTGGCTTTAATGTTTTGATCATTTGTAACAACTATAACTTCATGAAATTCATGATTTTTTATTGTCTCTAATATATACTCGTATATTTTTTTATTGTTTATTTCCATTTGCAGCTTATTTGTGTTCATTCTTCTGGATAGTCCTGATGCCATAACTATTGCACTAATTTTCATAAAATTCTCCCAACTTTAAAGACCCAAAGCAAATTGTAAAATCATATGGTCTTCCTGCTATGTTTTTTTTCAAATATTTAGAAAGATTCAATGAATCTTCTATAAGCTTTTTATCATCGACTTTATTAATGTAAAGATACAATTTTCCTCTTGAGTTTTTAAATATTCCTGCTTTGCTTGAACATATTTTTCCTATGGCTTGTTTATCTAAATATGAAGTATCTCCAATTATTTTTATAAATTCTTCAAATCCATATACGCAATCTTTATTTATCTTTTTATTTATCATATCAACCGGTATAACTCCTATGGTTTTATTTGTCTTTAAAAGTATTGGAGGTTCATGTTCTTTCCATCCTTTTAACGGCAAATTTCTAGAGCCATCGGCTTCAACTAAAATAATGTCGAAATCATCTATTACTAAATCCAAGCATTCATCATTTATTCCAATTAATTTATTTTTGTTTAAATCCACATTTTTAGATATAACTGTGACTGAATTTTCTTTTTGCTTGCTCAAATATTTAGATTTAGTATATTGCTCAATATTTGTATATAAATAATCACAATCATCATATGAAGGCTCATATATTTTCGTACTGGTCGTAACTAAAACTTTATATTGTGTTTTTAATTCTTTTGCCAGTTCAAACATCAATGTAGTTTTTCCGCCGCTTCCAACTATTGAAACAATATCGCCTTTTTTTATATTGAAAATTTCATTTATTTTTTTTGATTTCATAATATCACCAAAAGGCTGTAAATTAATTTACAGCCTTGATTTTTATTTTTTATTTCTTGTATGCCGTATTTTCTAAAGGCAATGTTGTTCTAAATTTTCCATCCTTTTTATAATAAGCATTTTGAACTGCTGGTGCAGCTGGTATAGCAGCAATTTCACCTATTCCTTTTGCTCCATAAGCTAGTTCTTCTTTGTTTTTCTCTATTAATATTGTTTCTATTTCAGGGGATTGAACAGATCTCAACAATCCTAAAGTTCCAAACTTAGCTTGTGGCACACCATCTTTAAGTGGGAAGTCTTCTGTCAATCCATAACCTAAACTCATTATTACTCCTCCATCTATTTGTCCTGATGCAGTTACAGGATTTATGGCATGACCTATATCATGAGATGCTATCACTTTTTCAACAATTCCTTCTGTATTAAGAACTACAACCTGTGTAGCATATCCATATGAAACGTGACTTACTGGATTTGGTTTATCACAACCCATAGGGTCTGATTCAAAACTGTATTCTCCAGAAAACAATTCTCCCTCCAGATCTTCTATAGATTTTCCTTTTAACGCTTCTTTAAGTTTTAATGATGCACATCTTGTTGCCTCGCCTGTAAATACTGTTTGCCTTGAAGCCGTTGTAGTACCTGAATTTGGTGTGTACTTTGTATCAGGATGTTCAATTACAACCTGTTTAGGATTTAACCCTGTTGTTTCACAAACTACTTGATATATAATAGTTTGCAAGCCTTGCCCTATGCCTGATGCACTTGATCTAATTCTTGCTGTTCCATCTTGAATGAAAATATTGCATCTTCCTATGTCGGGTACTCCAACACCTAATCCTGCATTTTTCATAGCTGAAGCTATACCAACAAATTTATTTTCATCTTGCGATAGATTTTCATATGTTTCTTTTACTGCTTCTAATGTTTCAGCAAATGCTGTACCTTCATCTGCAATTTGACCATTAGGCAATACTTCTCCTGGTCTTATGGCATTTAGATATCTTATTTCCCAAGGTGAAATTCCAACCTTTTCTGCCAAATCATTCAATGTAGATTCCATTGCAAAGCATGATTGAGTAACACCAAACCCTCTAAATGCACCTGCAGGTGGATTGTTTGTATAGTATGCCTTTCCTTCTATATCTACATTTTGATAGTTATATGGACCTGCAGCATGAGTACATGCTCTTTGTAAAACCGGACCTCCAAGTGACGCATATGCACCTGTGTCTGATATAATCCTTGATTTCATGCCTAAAAGTTTTCCATTTTCATCACATGCAACCTTCATATAAATTTCCATTGCATGCCTTTTGGGATGTATTTTTATACTTTCTTTTCTGGACAATAAAACTTTTACCGGTTTTTTTGAAAGATATGCCAGAAGACCGGCATGGTGCTGCACGCTCATATCCTCTTTTCCTCCAAAACCACCGCCTACATATGCGCTTTGTATTCTGACTTTACTTGAATCTATGCCAAGCATTTCTGTTATTTCTCTATATTCATCATATATTCCTTGTCCGCCGGTAATAACTTTTACTCCATCACCTTCCGGTATACCTATAGCACATTCTGGTTCCAAAAAGGCATGCTCAGTAAAGGGTGTTTTATAATTAAATTCAGATATATATTTTGCCTTTTCAAATGCGTCCTCTACATCTCCTCTTTTAAGTGTCTGAAGCGATAGTAAGTTTCCTCCGTTATGAATAAATGGTGCTCCTTCTTCTGCTGCTTCTTTTGGATTATTTATAGGTGTTAATTTTTCATATTCTATTTCTACAAGATTAATTGCTTCTTCTAATTTTTCTTTTGTTTCTGCTACAACTAATGCTATTGCATCTCCTACATATCTTGTTTCTTCACCAACAGCTATCATTACAGGCCAATCCCTTTTTATATGACCAATAAATCTTTCACCTGGTATATCCTCTGCTGTATATACTCCTATAACACCATCTAGTTTCAATGCCTTATCTTTATTTATTGAAATTACTTTGCATCTGGCAAATGGCGGTCTTATTGCTTTTCCATATACCATTCCCTCTAATACTATATCATCAACATATTTGGCTTCGCCTAATGTTTTAGCTTTTGCATCAACTCTAAATATATTTTTTCCTATATTAACTGCATCTTCGTTATATGGAACTTCTTCATTATCTCTAATAAGCTGAGCAGCTAGCATTATAGCTTCTTCTATTTTTACATAACCGGTACAGCGGCAAATATTTCCTTTAATTGCTTTTTTAACATCTGCTCTAGTTGGATTGTTATTTTGATCAATTAGTGCCTTTGCACTTATTACCATACCAGGTATACAAAAACCGCACTGAACAGCTCCGCATTTTGCAAATGCATAACTATAAACATCCTTTTCTCTTTGTGTCAATCCTTCTACGGTTATTATTTTTTTTCCTTCAACTTTAGATATTTTCATTATACATGCTCTAATAACTTTACCATCTGCTATAACTGAGCATGCACCGCAAGCACCTTCATCACAGCCATTTTTAACTGCAGTAAGTCCTAAGTCATCTCTCAAATAGTTCATTAAGCTTTTATCTTGTTCAACTTCATATAATTTACCATTTATATTTAATGAATACATATGCCGACCCTCCGTTTTATTTTTTCCTGCTTCTCTTCAGAAATTTACCGTCGCCCTTGTTTGCTAATAGTTTTCCATCATGAATTATAATGTTTCCTCTCTGAATAGTTGTTTCAACAATATAATCTACCTCAAAGTCATCATAGGTTGTATAGTCTACAGCACTGTGTCTATTTTCATTTTTAATTATTTTTTTATCTTGTTTTAATATTGCTATATCCCCATCCATTCCAACTTGTATGGAACCTTTTTTGGGAAACAATCCAAAGATTTTCGCCGGTTTAGTTGATAATTTATTTATTAAATTATTGATAGTTAATCCTCTTCTTATTCCTTCTGTGAGAACTACTTCCATCCTTTCCTCTACACCGGGGGCTCCTCCTGGAGCAATACTAAAATCATTTATACCGTCTAATTTATTTTTTAAGTAAAAAGGACAATGATCTGTAGCTATTACATCAATATCATTATTTTCTATTCCCTTCCACAAAAAATCCACATCCTCTTCTTTTCTCAAAGGAGGTGCCATAATATATTTTAATCCTTCATTATTTTCTTTTTTATAACATTCTTCAGTCAATGTTAAATACTGAACACATGTTTCACAATAAATATTTTTAGCTCCTCTTTGTCTAGCTGAAATAATTTCATCTAAACCCTTTTTTGTAGATACATGAACAAAGTAAAGGTGAGGATATCCTGCTATTTCACTTAGATATATCATCCTGCTTATTGCTTCTGCCTCAGTAGAGTCAGGTCTGCTCAAAGCATGATATATGGGTGTTGTTTTATTAATTTGTTTATAATACTGTCTCAAATATTGTATTGCCCCATGATTTTCCGCATGAACAGCAATCACAACTCCTAATTCTTTTGCCCTTAAAAGTATTTTTAATATGTCTTCATCATTAAGCATATTATCATATGTCATATATATTTTAAAACTATTTATTCCTTCTTCAACCAAACTTTCCATTTCTTCTAGAATATCTATACTTACATGCTGTACTACTCCATGAAAACTATAATCTATTATGGACTTATTTTTTGCCAATTTATGATATTCGTTAATTTGATAATGCAGATTGCAGCCATTTGGTCCGAACGCAATATGGTCAACTATTGTTGTAGTACCGCCATATGCTGCAGCTTTAGTTCCTGTGTAAAAATCATCCACCGCCCTATATTTACCTAAATCTAAATCCATATGAGTGTGAACATCTACACCGCCAGGCAAAACCAGCTTGCCTGTTGCATCAATTATTTCATGTATACTGCTTGGTATATTAAGACCAATTTCTGATACTTTTCCATTTTCAACTAATATATCAGCCTTATAGCTATCTTCACAATTACTTATTAATCCGTTTTTAATTATAAGTCCCAAAATTTCCTCCTAATGAAAATTGCTATTATTTAATATTTTACCATATTTTATAATAAAAGTAAAATTAAACTACACTCAGTAAGGGACGATAACATCGTCCCAATTTGAATGCAGATTATGAAATTATTGTTTCTTTTCTATTGCATCTCTTTCTGCTTTTTCTTCGGCTATTGTTTTCTTTGGTAATATTATATTTAATATAAATACTACTGTAGTCGCAAGAACTACCGGCGAGCTAGCAAATACCATTTTAAACCAGCTTGGTAAATATTGAAGTCCAGCTGGATCAATTTGAGTTATACCCATTCCTAATGCTATACCTAGACCAACTATAGTTGTATTTCTTACTGATAACTCATCTTGTATAATTAATCTCATACCTGTCATTGTTATCTGAGCAAATACTGATATTGTTGCTCCACCAATAACACATTGTGGTATTGAAGTCATAACAGCACCAAATTTTGGTATAAACCCTGCTATAAAAATCATAATAGCTGTAATCCTAACTACTGACAAACTAACTACTTTCGTCATAGCTACGATACCAACATTTTGGCTATATGTAGCAGTTGGTAATGCACCTATTAAAGAACCTATTAAACTAACAACCCCGTTTGCCTTTATACCGCCTGATAATTCTTCATCAGTTGCTTCTCTATCCATACCTCCTACAGTAGTTCCTGATAAATCACCTACTGCCTGAACGGAGTTAACAACAAACATTACAGCCATGGTTGCTACTGCCGCCAGAGGAAACTCTAATTTATACGGCAATACAGAAGGTAAAGTAAACCATGCTGCACTTCCAATAGAATCAAATGTTATTATGCCGGCTATTAAGCTTGCTACATATCCTACAATTATACCAATTAATATAGCTGCAAGCTTTATATATCCTTTACCAAACATATTACATACTAAAACTACCGCTAAGGTTAATAATGCAATACCCCAATAAACTAACCCGCCATATCTTGGGTCAGTTGCCTGAAATCCTCCTGCCATATAGTTTACTGCAACTCTATATAGAGAAAGTCCAATTGTAAATACAACAGTTCCAGCTACCATTGGTGGAAAAAATTTTCTTATTTTCTTTATAAATATACCTACTATAAATGCTACTATACCACCTACAAATTGAGCACCGAAAATTGCTCCTATACCAAATTCAACTCCAATTGCCAATATAGTCGGAATATAAGCAAAGCTTACACCCATTATAATTGGTAATTTAGCACCAATATTAAATATTGGGAATGACTGCAGTAAAGTTGCTATTGCAGCTATAAACATACTTGCTTGAACTAATTGAATCCTTTGTTCAGGTGCCAAATCAATTGCACCTGATAATACTAGTGCAGGTAATACATTACCAACTATCATTGCTAAAAGATGTTGGAGAGACATAGGCATTGCCGTTCCAAGACTTGGTTTTCCTTCCATGCTAAAAAGCGAAGAATTAACCGGTGTTTGATTACTTTTCATAATTTGTTCCTCCTAAAATTATTGTAATATATATATTACACATGCATGCTTTGAACAATAAAGTGTGCGGGTTCATATCTACCCTCATACATGTATAGGAACTATTCTATGGGATTATCCCATAGAATAGTTGATATGCATTTTATTTACATCAACGGCCAAATTTGTTTTGCTCTTTCTCTTGATTTTGCCTTAATTGAAGCTACATCAGCTACTAAAATTTCTCTGTCTTTCATAACAAACTTTCCGGCTATAATTGTGTCATTAACAATTCTGCCTGTCATTCCAAACAATGCATGACCAAACCAATTATCACCGTTCATAGGTGTAAGAGGATCATAATCAAGTGTTATAATATCAGCGTAAGCACCTTTTTGTATAACTCCTAAATCCTTTTTGAAATATTTTGATAATATTTTTGGATTGTTGTCAAATTGCATTGCTTTTGTTTCCATAAAGCCAACTGTAGGGTCGCATAAATGGTGGCTGTGTAAAATATTTGCTACTTTCATTGACTCAAACATGTCGTTAGTATATGCATCTGTTCCAAGTCCTACTCTCACTCCTTGTTTTATCATGGATATTATTGGAGGACATCCAACTGCATTGTTCATATTTGATTCTGGGTTATGCACTACGCTTGTGTTTGTATCTTTTAAAATCTCTATTTCTCTTTGGTTAGCATGAACACCATGAACTGCAATAGTTTGTTCTCCTAATATACCAAAGTCATGAAGTCTTTCAACAACTCTTCTTCCATATTTTTTAAGTGAATCATACTCATCTTGAATTCCTTCAGCTACATGTATGTGATATCCGTTATAAACACCTTCCATAGCTTCTCTTACTTTATTTAGAGTGTCATTTGAAACTGTAAATGATGCATGAAGTCCAAACAGACCTTTTATCATATCGTTGTTATCATCTTTTTGACATGCCTTAATAAAATTAATGTTTTCTTCTATTTCTTTTAACATGATATCATGACCATCTCTATCAGAAACTTCATAGCATAATGATGTTCTTACTCCCAATTCTTTTGCAGCCTCAGCTATGGCAAAAAGACTTCCTGTAACTGAATTTGGACCTGAGTGGTGATCAATTAATGTAGTTACACCATTTTGAATTGAATCAATATAGGTAGTTTGTGCATTTAATTTTACATCTTCTAATGTGAGTTTTCTATCTAAGCTCCACCATAAATTTTCCAGAACCTCGAAAAAGTCGCTAGTAGGTTTGCTTACTGACATCCCTCTTGCATATGCGCTGTAAATATGACTGTGAGCACATATCATACCAGGCATTATAACTTTTCCTTTAACATCTACTACTTCTTCGTTTGGATATGATTTTTTCAAATCTTCAAAACAACCAACTTCTTCAATCATATTGTCTTTTATTAACACTGCACCATTTTCTAAAAATGTACTGTTTGAATCATTAGTAATTAACTTTCCATTGCCTATAATCATTTTATATCTCCTCTTTTCTTTTAAAAGTTTTATATAATTAACTGATTATCCAATTACTGTAGGATTTAAAAAATGTTTGTAATCAGATAACACTGCTTTAATAAACTTTTCAAGTTCGTCAGATATTTTTCCATCTCCCAGGGTGTGCTCTATTACTTTTCCATTCTCAGCTCTGACTAAGAACTTATCATCAGATAATTTTAAGAAACCAACATTTGTTGAATCTTTAAATTCTTCTTTTGACCAGAATAAAGTTATTTTGTCTTTGTAAGGTTTATCTTCATAAGGACAGAAAACTCCACAGTTCCCGCATTCATTACACATACCATCTATATGAAGAATCTGATGCAAGTTATTAAACTCATCAACGTTTATTATTACATTTGCTCTGTTAGGACATACTTCTTTACAAATTTCACAAATTTGATCGCATTTTAAGCATCTTTCACCTTCTTCTTTACCTTGGATAACAGGAACTAAAACTGCTTTTCTTGTATAAACTTGCTCATTTTCCATTGGTACATTAAATTTCTTAAAGTCATTTTCCAGATTTTCTTTTTTAAGAATATCTAATGCAGCTGTTTTAGCATCTGCCATTGCTTTAACTATAGTTGATGGTCCTTGTTTACAATCTCCTATAAAATAAACATTTTCTACATTACTTTCTAAGCTAGGAAGTAATTTAAGTCTTCCTCTTTCATCCATATTAATTTTATTTTCTTTAAATGGTTTAGTATCAACTTTTGCTCCGGTAGCTCCTATTACTGTGTCAAACTCTAAATCCACAAATTCGCCTGTTCCTACAACAGATTTTCTGCCGCTTGAATCAAAATCTCCAAGAGACATTTTTTCACAAACAAGTACTTTACCGTCATATTTAACTGGTGCTAATAATTCATTTATTTTTATTCCTTCTGCTTTTACTTCATTTACATCTTCTTGGCTGGCAGGCATATAGCTTTCTGTTCTTCTGTAAACAACATGAACTTCCTCTACACCTCTTTGTCTAAATGCCGAACGTGCACAATCCATAGCAACGTCTCCTGCACCTATTACTGCTACTTTTTTACCTAGACTTTCTACCTTTTCATTTCTGGCTTTCCACAAATAGTCTAAGGCATCTATTACTTTTTCTTGACCTTCTTTTACAGGAGAATTGCCTTTCATCCATGCACCTGTAGCAACTAACACATAATCGTATTTATTCTTTAATTCTTCATAACTATCAGTAACATCTGTATTAAATCTAAATTTTACACCTTGCTTAACTGCTATTTGATAATCTCTTTCAATTAATTCCTCTGCAATTCTAAATTTAGGAATTATATATCTAACAATTCCATATGGTTTATCCAGTTTTTCAAAAACTACAACGTCCATTCCATTTCTTCTCAAATAAGAAGCTGCTGCAATACCGCCAGGTCCTGCTCCAATAACTGCAACTTTTTTATTTGATTTTAATTCAGATTCTTTGATTGAATTAACAAATTTTTGTTGTGCATTATCTGCTGCTATGAATTTCATATCTCTGATTTGCAGTGTTTTATCATAGTCAACTCTTGTACATTTATCTTGACATGGATGGCTGCATAATGTACCTAATATACTAGGGGCTGTATTGTCATTAGCTATGATGTTTATTGCTTCATCATATTTACCATCAGAAACTAATTTCAGATATTCTGGTATTTGCTGATTAATTGGACAGCCTCCGTCTTTGCATGGTGCCATATAACAATCTATTAAAGGTAATTTATTTTCTGTTTTTCTGGATTTAACTTTATCTCTATAAGATTTTTGATATCTAGGGTCCTCAATTACAGACTCTGCATATGAAATTAAACGTTTAGTGTCAATGTCCTTAAATTCAGGTGTTAATATAGCTTCTGAAACTTCAGCTATTTGTTTGAATCTTTCATATCCGCCTGGTTTAAGAATTGTTGTAGCCATAGTTACCGGCTGAATACCTGTAGCTAAAATTTCATTTATATTAGCTGCATCTGCTCCACCTGAATAAGCTATTGGCAATTTACCATCAAATTCTTTTGATAATTTTGCTGCTAGTGTAATAGATAATGGGAATAAAGATCTTCCTGACATATACATTTCTTCTGATGGCAATTCGTTTCTCTTTACATCAACAGGGAATGTATTAGTAAGCTTTAAGCCAAATGAACGGTCTTTTTCTTTAGCTAACGCCATTAATCTTTTAAACATTGCAACTGCATCGTCATATTGCAAATCATCTTTAAAGTGAAAATCTGTAAATGATATATAGTCATAACCCATTTTGTTAGTTGTTTCTCTGGCAAATTCATAACCTAACAATGTTGGATTACATTTTATAAATGTATTTAGATTTTTTTCTGTTAGCAAATAAGTGGATATGCTTTCAATTTCATGCGCCGGGCAGCCATGTAATGTAGAAAGTGTTATTGATTGACATATGTTTGGTGAAATTCCATCTAAATCTTCTTTACTAAATTTTGAAAATTTATCTAAATTATCACTTAAGAATTGTTTGCAAGCTTTAAATGCTTCTGTATTTGACGCATCTTTCAGCCCTTCTATATAATTGTCTATTTTTTCAGATTTGATTCCTTCTAAGTCATAGCCTACACTCATATTGTAAGCAAAATCTTTATAGTCAGCTAATTCTAATTCTTTAGCTAACACCTGTATTAAAAAGTATGCTTTTACATATTCTGCAAAGGCTTGCTGAACAGTTAGCTCTGTGGACCATTCACAGTTGTAGCATTCATCTTCAGCATATATACATGGTCTGTTAACAGCATTTTGTATTTGTTCACCATCCATAATTTGAACAGTTTTCAGCTCTATAAATCTAGAACCTGATAGATATGACGCAATTATATTTTGTGCTAACTGACAGTGAGGACCTGCTGCAGGCCCTACAGCTGAACCTAATTTATCACCAAAAACAGTTTTTAAATAATTGCCGCTTTTATTTTTATAAAATTTGTCTTCTTTGATTCCAAAAATTGTTCTTTCGTTTTTATACTCTTCCAAGCACCAATCTACCAAATGTTCAAAAGAGATAAGTCTCATATTTTCACCCATTAGAATCCTCCATTAATATTTAGAATTTTAGTTAGTAATAACATTTTCTCTTCTTCTTTTTTATTTTCGTTTTTACTAAGATTTAATCCATGTTCCTGTTTTACCTGCAAGCCCGTCGGCTGCTTTCTCCAAAGATGTTATTAATGTTTTTCTTCCAGGTTTTGACGATGCAAATGATAATCCGGCCAAAACCTTTGGCAGCATCGAACCCTCTGCAAATTCTTTGTCCTCTATATACTTTTTAGCTGTGTCTAATGTTAATTCTGACAACCATTCTTGTTCTGGTGTTCCAAATTTTATTGCTACTTTTTCAACTGCAGTTAATACTACAAAACTATCCGCATCTAATTTTTGTGCCATTAAGCTACTTGCAAAGTCTTTATCAATAACTGCTCCAACACCTCTGAGGTGATTTCCCTCTCTTATTACAGGAATTCCCCCGCCTCCACATGCAATAACAATTTCTCCAGCATCCAGAAGTGATTTAACTGTATCAATTTCAATTATATCTTGTGGCTTTGGTGAAGCAACCACTCTTCTGTAGCCGCGTCCCGAATCCTCTACCACTACCATTCCTCTGGCACGATTAACTTCTGCTTCGTCTGCAGTCATAAAAGGTCCAATTGGTTTAGTTGGTCGTTCAAAGGCAGGATCTTCTTCGTCTACAACAACTTGTGTAATTATTGATGTAACAGATTTTTTTATCCCTCTGTTTAAAAGCTCTTCGCGAAGTGCATTTTGTAAATCATAACCTATATATGCCTGACTCATAGCAACACACATTGACAGCGGCATATAAGGAAATTTAGCATCTGTCTTACCATATTCTGTGAATGCGTTATTTATCATTCCTACCTGTGGTCCATTGCCATGTGCAACAACTACATCATAGCCTGCCTCAACAAGATCTGCAATCGCCTTGGAGGTATATTTTACTGCATCCATTTGCTCTTTAAGTGTGCTTCCTAAAGCATTTCCGCCTAAAGCTAAAACTATTTTTTTCTTCATAAATTTCTCCCTAATAACAATTAAAATTTTATACGATGAAAAACTAAATATATATTTTATAAATACATTTAGTTTTTCATTTTTATTCTACTACTTATTTTCTACATATATTGTTGGAAGAGCAGCGTAAACTGCAGCACACTTAACTAAATCTGCTTTCCATGTTTTTTCATTTGGTGCATGAGCCTGTGCTTCTGCTCCAGGACCAAAACCAATTACAGGAATACCATTACGTCCCATAATGGAAACACCATTTGTTGAGAATGTCCATTTATCAGTAAGCGGACGCTCTTTTCTCATTGTATCTGTTTCTTTAGAACCACTTCTTGTTGTTCCATAAAGATTCTTATATGCTTCTTCCATTGCTTTTGTAACAGCATGATCTTCTGGAATTACCCAAGTTGGGAAATAACATTCAATCGGATATACTAATCCTGTGTAGCTTGGTCTCTCATAGTTATACATACTTACAGTTGCATTGTATTTCTTTACTGCTGGAAGTGCACGTATTTCATCTAAACAACTTTCCCAAGTTTCACCTGCTGTCATACGTCTGTCTAATGAAACAGAGCAAGAATCTGCTACTGCACAACGGCTTGGTGAAGTAAAGAATATTTCAGATGTAGTTACAGTACCGCGTCCTAGAAATGCAGCTTCTTTGTATTGCGGATTGAATTTTTCATCTAACATTTTAACTAAACCTTTGATTTCCGCACTATCTGATGCATCATTTTCATTAAGGTCACGAATATTTAAAAGTATTTCAGCCATTTTGTATATAGCATTATCTCCACGTTCTGGAGCGGAACCATGACATGATACTCCTTGAACATCAACACGGATTTCCATACGTCCTCTTTGACCGCGATAAATACCGCTGTCTGTAGGTTCTGTAGATACTACAAATTCAGGTTTTATTTTATCTTCGTTTATAATATATTGCCAGCAAAGCCCGTCACAATCTTCTTCCTGAACTGTTCCAACCACTAATGCTGTATATTTATCACTTAAAAGACCTAAGTCTTTCATTATTTTTGCTCCATAAACACCGGATACTATACCACCTAATTGATCAGACGTTCCACGTCCTCCTATTTCAGTATCACTTTCCATTCCTTCATATGGATCAAATTGCCAATTACCTCTGTTTCCAATACCCACTGTATCTATATGTGCATCAAATCCTATTAAAGTTTCGCCTGTTCCCATATAGCCAAGAACATTTCCCATCGGATCTATTTCAACTTTATCAAAGCCTACTGCTCTCATTTCTTCTGCAATGCGGTCAATATGTCCCTTTTCATCACAGCTTTCTCCTGGTATACGAACTAAATCCCTTAAAAATTTAGTCATATTTTTTTCATATCCTTCAGCAGCTTTTTGAATTTTGTTATAATCTAAATTTTCTTTCACTTTCAAAATTCCTCCATTTATTTATTTTTTATCTGATTAATCTTGCTTTATTTTGATCAAGTAATTTTTGCAATGTTTCTTCTGGATTCTTAACTTTTTGTAAGAATATCATAGCAGCTATAATATATGGTTTGTAGCTTGCTTCTTTATATAAAGGAATTCTATATCTGTCAAATACTGATGCATCAACTTCACCTGTTTCACAGCTCACTCCTGTAATGTCTGCAGGTAAGCAATGTAAATATAAAGCTTTTCCATCTTTTGTTAATTTCATCATTTCTTCTGTACAAGCCCAGTCAGTATGTTGTTCATTTTGTTTTAATAATTTTTTCTCTAACTCTTCGATTTCTTTTAATTTACCTTCTCCATAAAGGTTAGTTCTTTCTTCCATTGCCGCAAATGGAGCCCAGCTCTTAGGATATACTATATCAGCATCTTTGAATGCTTCTTCCATAGAATTTGTTTTAGTGAACTTTCCGCCATACTGCTCTGCATTTTTTCTTGCAACTTCTTCTACCTCTGACATAACTTCATATCCTTCAGGATGTGCAAGTGTAACATCCATACCAAATCTTGTCATAAGCGCTATAACACCTTGAGGAACTGATAACGGCTTTCCATAAGAAGGTGAATATGCCCAAGTCATAGCTATCTTTTTACCTTTAAGATTTTCAACTCCGCCAAACTCATGGATTATATGAAGCATATCAGCCATTGATTGAGTTGGATGGTCTATATCACATTGAAGATTTACTACAGTAGGTCTTTGGTTTAAAACTCCGTCTTTGTATCCCTCTTCAACATATTCTGCAACGCTCTTTTGATAAGTATGACCTTTTCCAATATACATATCATCACGAATACCTATTACATCTGCCATAAATGAAATCATGTTAGAAGTTTCTTTTACTGTTTCTCCGTGAGCTATTTGTGATTTACCTTCGTCCAAATCTTGTATTTCCAATCCTAAAAGATTACATGCTGATGCAAATGAAAATCTTGTTCTTGTAGAATTATCTCTAAACAATGATATTCCCAAACCTGAGTCAAATATTTTAGGACTGATATTATTTTCTCTTAAATATCTAAGAGTATCTGCTACTGTGAAAATTGCTTCTAATTCATCTTGGGTTTTATCCCATGTTAAGAAAAAATCATCGTGATAAAGGTTACCGCAGTCTAATCCTTTAAGTGTTTCAATTAATTTATTAAAATCCATATTCATATTAATAATTCTCCTTTTTATTTTCTTGTTTTTTTATTTGTTTGGATGTAATCCATTCCACACTATGTCTCTGTAATTTGTAAAATCTGTGTCCCCTTCTGTACTGAAGCAAAGCACAACAGAATTTTCATCAAGTTTTAAAGCCTTTTTAATATCTTTTAATTCTTCTAATGTCATAACTTGAGTTACAACACCTGACGAAGCTGCTCCGCTTTCACCTGAAATGATTCTTTCATCACCTTTAAGGGGATTACCTAAAACCCTCATTCCATGAGCTGCTACCGAATCAGGAACTGATAAGAAATTTTCAGCATTTGCATGAAGAACGGGCCAGCCAACTGTAACCGGTTCACCACATGCAAGACCAGCCATAATAGTGTTCATTTCACCTGTAACAGGATGTAGTTTTCCATCATCAGCTTTTGCAGTTTTATACAAACATGCCGCTTTATCAGGCTCAACTATTGTAATTATAGGTTTGTCATCTGCATAAACTGAAGAAAAAAATCCGGTAACTGCAGATGAAAGAGAACCCACTCCCGCCTGCAAGAATATATGCGTAGGTTTCTTATTTTGCTTTTCCAATTCTAAATATGCTTCATATGCCATTGTCATGTATCCTTGCATAATCCAAGTTGGAATATCTTCATAGCCTTCCCATGATGTATCCTGAACCATTACATAACCATTTTTCTCTGCTAGTTCGTTGCAGTATCTAACAGTATCATCATAATTCCATTCTGTTATTTCACATGTAGCACCATGAGCCCTGATTCTGTCTCTTCTTTCAAGTGAGCTTCCTTTTGGCATATAAACTATTGCTTTTTGTTTCAGCTGCTCTGCTGTCCAAGCTACACCTCTGCCATGGTTTCCGTCTGTTGCAGTTATAAAGGTCAATTCACCTAATTCTTTTTTAATATCGTCCGATATTAAAACCTTATATGGAAGTTCTTCTATACTTTTGCCTAATTTGTTGGCTATAAATTGACCAATAGCAAAACTTCCTCCTAAAACTTTAAATGCATTTAAACCAAATCTATGCGACTCGTCTTTTACAAAAAAATCCTTTAATCCTATATGTTTTGATAATTCTTTTAATTCAACTAGAGGAGTTTCTGTATATTGCTCAAAGCTCGAATGAAATTTAAGTGTTTTCTTTGATATTTTTTCATTTAAAAAATCTAATGATACCTTTTTTCTTTTAGTGATGTCATTTTTCACTAATTCATACTTTTCTGACACATTTTTACCTCTTTTCAATAAAATTATTTATACTAGTTCTATAAGCAATTTCTATGCCAATTTATTTTTTTGTTTTTATTATTGTTGTTTTTTTTAATCAAATTATTCATTGAAAAATCAACTTGTACTTGTTATTAAGAAATTTATAAATTTAAATAATTCAAATAAAAAATATATAAATTTATCAAATTGATATATTTTTATCAATTTGATAAATTTATAATTTGTGCTATTTAGCCATATTTTTATATTCAATTTAATTTTTATCATTTTGATAAAAAAATAAATGAATTGAGCAAATATTATCTCAATTCATTTATTTTTTTTATAATTTTTTTTTATAATTTTCTATATAATGTTGCTATTCCTATACCCAGTGCTTTTGCAGCAGATGCTTTGCCATCTGTTGTATCACCAAAATACTCTATAGCCTTCTTTATTTCACTTTGTTCTAGCTCTTTCAGAGTTCTGATTCCTCCTATTTTATCGTCACTTTTATCATCATCTATATTACGGTGGTTTCTTATGTTAATTGGTATTGAATTGTTGTCAACTATACCATCTTCCATCATATTTACCATAAACTCTACAGTATTTTCAAGCTCTCTTACATTTCCATACCATGGATATTCAACTAGCTTTTCCATTGTTTCTTGTTCAATTTTAATAAAATTTTTACCAAATAATTTCCTGTAGTAATGAATGAAATAAAAAATCAAATCTACTATATCTTCTTTTCTTTCTCGCAATGGTGGAATTTCCACAGGTATTACATTTAATCTATAATATAAGTCCTCTCTAAACTTATTTTGTGTAATCATTTCTTTTAAATTTTTATTTGTTGCAGCTATAATTCTTACATCTAAAGGTATAACTTGGTTAGAACCTATTCTGGTTATCTTTTTATTTTGTATTACTCTTAACAATTTAGACTGTAAATATATTGGCATATCCCCTATTTCATCTAAAAATATAACACCATTGTTTGCAAGCTCAAATTTTCCTATTTTACCTGTTGGATCAGCTCCTGTAAATGCCCCTTTAACATAACCAAATAATTCACTTTCAAGAAGCGGTTCTGGTATAGCAGCACAGTTTATTGCTACAAATCTATTATTTCTTCGATCGGAATTTTGCCATATAGCTGTTGCTACAACTTCCTTGCCGCTGCCGCTCTCACCAGTGATTAATACTGTCGAAAAGGAATCTGATATTTTTTTTATTTCTTCTTTAAGTTTTTTGGTTGCTTGGCTGCTCCCAACAATATTTTCTGAATTTAACGTATTAACTGTAGAAGTCATGGCATAAATTTCTGATTGAATCCCTCTCAAATCTTTAAATAGCAAAACCTGTTTGTACATTGGATTTTCTGGAATATCAAAAATATCTCCAATTACAGTATTCACATTTTCACCTATTTTAATTCTATACTCTTTACTGTTGTTAACCGTGTCGCCCGTTTCCTCCATATCTATTTTTTCATTGTTAATTACCCTTTTTATTCCTAATTGCCTTTTAGCACTTGGGTTTATAGTGTCAACGTTACCATCCTTATTAATAATAATTGCACCTTCATCCATGCTCCTAATAATTATCTTAAGCATGTCAAACATTGCAACTTTGCTTTTTTCTTCCTCATCCTCATGCGCCTTAGTCACTATAAAATCAGCTATTTGTTCTAAAAATGCTAAATAGCTATCTAAATTATTTACTATGACATCTCTTGATTTTTCATTTGAGCATGCCATGCCAATAACTCCGATAATTTCACTGTTCATAATTATGGGGGTAGATATTTCAAATGTTTCTTTACACTCATCTTTAACTTTACAGTTTTTACATTTTATATCCTTGCGAGGCTCATAAACTATTTGTTTCTTGCCTGTTTTCATAGCATGCTTGTATACATGTGAATTTTCAGACACATCTTTGTTAACATCTTCACTGAATATACCTGTTCCTGCAACTCTTATTAATTTAAAATTGACGACCTCAACATCAACCTTTGCAAATTCAGCTGTAATATTTGCATATTTCTGAACTGTATCAGAAATACATGACAAATCATACATACATTTCACCGTCCTCTAATAATAAATAATATTACTATTATACTTACCTAAGCTAATGCCTTGGATTTCTTCTAACTGAAAGTACTGCTTTTAAAACAGCTGTTGTTACTTCTAACCCTAACTTATTGAATTCTTGTTTTTTACTTTCAATTTCATCTTTTGTTGCTACTATATACATAGGCTTAAGGCTATTTAGTGCTAAAGCTACTATATCGTCTTTACATCGTTCGCATTTGCAACAACTCATTTTTTGAAGAGTAATCTCCAGTTTTTCCATAACTAGGTTTTCCATAACATTATATATTATAATACCATTTTCGTCATTACAAACATCATCGCTTGGGACTATCTCTGATTCGATGCTGTCAAATTCTTGAGTAACCACTTCATTTTGTTCCGGAAATTTCTCTATTGCTGTAAGTTCTTCAATATCAGCAGCTTCTGGGGTTTCATTTAAATATACCTTATTTGCATTTATAGATACTAGTCCTTCTGGATATATTTCATCATCATTGGAATCATTTTCAACCCCATCTGAATTTTTTGCATTATTTTTTTTTAGATTTGTGGGCATTATTTTTTTATACATCAATTCCTTATCAAATGATTTTCTTGCCTTAGCCATCTTTATATCCCTCTCTTAATAAGTTCGTTCACAAAGCTTAAATAATCTTCAGTTGCACCATTTTTAGGTGAATATTGATGAATATTTTGTTGGCTGGTCTGTGCTTCCATTACTGCTACACTAGCACGTATAGTTGACTTATACAAACTAGTTCCAAGTTCTTTTGCTATTAATTCAGCGGTTCCCTTTATCTCTTTGCTCAGTATTGTTCTCTTATTATACTTAGTTAGTAAAATTCCCTCTATTTTTAAATTTGGATTACAATATGTTTTGACTCTTTTAATTGTTTCTGATAACTGTGCAATTCCCTGCAAGCTAAAAATATCTGATAACATTGGTATTATTATATAATCTGATGCAGTAAATGCATTTACTGTTAAAATGCTCAATGCAGGTGGTGTATCAATAAATATGTAATCATATTTATCCTTTACTGAACTAAGTGCTTCCTTAAGCAAAAATTCTCTTCCGGTCTGTGTAAACTCCAATTCTATACCACTTAAAAGTATGTTGGATGCAATAATGTCAAATGATTCTGTTCTTTGTATTGAAAAGGAAGTTTTAACTTCATCTTTTAAAACCTCATAAATTGTAGGACAGTCTTCAGTTTCAGCACCTGCACTAAAACTTAAATTTGATTGGGAATCAAGATCTACGCACAAAACCTTAAATCCTTTTATTTTAAATCCAGCAGCAATAGCTCCTGTTGTAGTGGTTTTTCCCACTCCACCTTTTTGATTTGATATAGAAATTACTTTTCCCATTTGGTTAAAGCTCCTTTGAATAAAGTTACATTTATTAAATTGTAACAAAAAAATTGTATTTTAACAATACAATTTTTAAATTCGAC
>SWCH01001522.1_pt1 | contig 26186 bp, 28 predicted proteins | sample 4690051 | NCBI WGS metagenome assembly SWCH01 (sample SAMN10267282, study PRJNA491770) | bioreactor metagenome | isolation source: DHS bioreactor inoculated with | place: Japan: off Shimokita Peninsula | reverse complement strand
GCTACAGCTCCTAGTCCTATAATTGTTATATTTATAATTTTATGCTCAATGCTTTTAAATTCATTTGTTCTCTTTTTCAATTCTTCAAAAGCTACACGAGAACCTGCGCGAGATGTTCCTCTATAATTAACAACAATCCTATCGTTCTCGTCATTGCACATGGCGTCCATTGAATAGCAATTAATTTTTCTTTCCTTTAATAAATTATTTCTTGTTTCTCTTGTTTCATAATGAAGCATGGATATTAGTATAGATTCTTCCATCATAAGGTTGATTTCTTCAGGTTCAGGAGAGCGCAAAATTATGACTAAATCTTTCTTGTACACTTCATCATGTGATGTAAATTTAATTTTTTTATTAGCTTCACTATAATCTTCTGAGTTATATCCCATTTTTTGTCCATAATCTTCTTCAAGAAATATATCTATATCATATTCATTTAGTTCCTTAAAAAATTGTGGCAAAAAATCTCGTTTATCACCTACTTCTTTGTTTATTTTAGGAAACCCCATTGATTTTATATATCGCATACAATTCCTCCTTTCAAATATAATATAAAAATATTATATTTTCAATAAATGTTATATAACTATCATATCAGCAATAACCATGCCAAAGTTGCAGTTAATATTTTTATTGAATTTTCAATGTTTTATAATTTATAAATTTATTATTGCTACAAATAATGTTGTTATAAATAAACATGTTGCTTTTTAGCAACACATTTGAGCAATTTATATAAAATAAGTTGCTATACACAGCATTTTACTAATAAAAAAACATCATTATAAGAATATATACGCTAAATATATGAAGGTTGTTGTTTTTTTGCAACACTTTTTACTATTTTATATTGATTAATTGTTGATTTGTGATATACTTAATACAAATGAAAACGTTTAAAATTATTTAGAAAGGAATATTGGGATATGGATTATAAAAAAACTTTTTTTGACAGACTAACAGACAGTTCATTAAAATTAAATAGTCATGAACTAATTTTTGCTGAATATATAAAGGAGAATTACAAAAAAATATCTTTTTTAGATATGACGGACGTATCTAAAATTTTATCTGTTGACCCTAAACATATTTCATCATATATAAATAAAATAGGATTTAACGAATATGAAGAATTAAGAAATATTATCAGAGATTTAGCTATGTCAGAATTAAAATCCACCGACAGATTTGAATTTTCTTCCATTAATATTAATCCTAAAATAAATAATATAAAGAACCTGATTATTGATAAGGAAATTTCAAACTTAAACAAGTTATTGGATAATTTTGATGAAAGTACATTTTATTCAATGATAGAAGAGATAATCAAAGCCCCTGAAATAATAGTTGTAGGAACAAGAAGCTCAAGCATTATTGCAATATATGTAGAACATATGTTTAATAGGCTTGGTAAAAAAACAACTAAAATTACTTCCGGTGCTACAGATAACTTTGATAAATTTTCTGTATTTGATGACAACGCACTAGTTTTATCCATAGGATTTGCCCGCTATCCAAAAGAAACTATAAGAATTACAAATTTCTTTAAAAAGCACAATTTTAAAATTGTTTCTATAACTGACAATGTAATGTCTGCACTTACTCCTTTATCAGATATTACTTTTACAATACCATGCGAATCAATATCAATTACAGACTTTTATGCAACACCTATTAGTGTAATAAATATTATTATAGTACTTCTAAGTCAAATTGACAAAGAAATCTCTATCAGTAATTTGAATAAATTTGAAGACATAGCAAAAGACCTTGGCTTTTATTTTTAAAAAAATGCAAGTAAATACGCTCGGAGGATATATACATGAAAAAGTTTGATAATTATGTATTATATGATAAAGACAATTGTGCTGTTATGCCTAAAGATTTTAAAAAATACAAAACGGAAAACATCATTACTACAAATGCTAAAATGAAAGGTATTATTGACATTTGTTTAAGAGTTGCAAAATCCGAAGCACCTATCTTAATCAGCGGTGATTCTGGTGTAGGAAAGGAATTACTTTCAGAATTAATTCACAACAACAGCAACAGAAAAAAAGAATCATTTGTAAAAATTAATTGTGCTGCTATATCTGATAATCTGAAAGAATCTGAATTTTTTGGATATGAGCCGGGTTCGTTTACCGGTGCATCTAAATACGGCAAAAAAGGAATAATTGAATTATCTCAAAATGGAACTCTTTTCATGGATGAAGTGGGAGAAATGCCTTTAAGTTTGCAATCAACACTTCTAAGAGTTCTTCAAGATGGAAAGTTTATCAGAGTCGGAGGATATAAAGAAATAAAATCCAACATGCGTATAATATGTGCAACCAACAAGGACCTTAATAAACTTGTTAGTGATGGTTTATTTAGAAATGATTTATATTTTAGATTGAATGTTATACCAATTGAAGTACCTTCATTATCTGAGAGACAAGATGATATCCCTATCTTGTCCATATATTTTGTTAATTATTTTAATATCCAATATAACACAACAAAAAAAATATCACGTAATGTTATAGAAGCCTTAGTATCCCATGATTGGAGCGGCAATATAAGAGAACTAAAGAATACAATAGAAAGATTAATGCTTATATCTCTTAACGATATAATTACAGTTAAAGATTTAAATTATGTTGGAGCTATAAATAAAAAAGCCGATTATGTTTATTATGCAAACCAGGATATTAATGATTTTGAAATTAATCGTCCATTAAAAGAAATCATGGATGATTTTGAATTAGGCATACTGAAAAAATCAGTAGAAAAGTATGGAAGCATAAGAAAAGCTGCAAAGGTTTTAGAAGTTACTCCTTCTACCATATCTAGAAAGCTATCAAAACACAATACACAATTATAATGGTATATAACAACATTACCTTATCTATAGTATCGTTATCTAAAACTATATAAAATTATCATGACCCCCACTTATATAAGTGGGGGTGCCTTTTCAAATTCACTGTGCCCTAATATACAATCATCGAAATCAATATTTTTGAATTAGCAATAAATCTTCACATCTTTCACTCATATATTTATAACTATCTGCAACACCTTGATTATAAAATTCTACTGCCAATTCTTCTACAATGAAATCTAAGAACAAACCAGATGCTAAATCACCTATTTCTTCTTCTCTTTCATCTGAAAAATATTTTTTAATTGCAGTAATCATATATTCCTTTTTTTCTTTACTTAATTTAATTTTATCTTTTTTAATCATTATTTTCCCCCAAACATATTATTAATTTTATTTTTTATATCCCTACTTCGTCAAGCACTTTTAGATCATATCTGTTTATTATATCAATAAGTTTTATTGAATATTGAGAATCAGTTGCATATCCGCATCTTCTCAATGCCCATGCACCTTGTGTGCTGTCAAACATAACTGCTCTGAAAGGTGCATATCTTTCTTTTGTAAGAAGAAGTTCATTGTGGTCCTCCCAACTTTCACTTACATTGTTGTATGCTCTGAATTCATCATCAACCCTAAAGGACACTCCATTGTATTCCTCCCATGTATTTGAAGTAACAGAGCCTGCTGTTCCTGTCCCTTTTATTCCAAATAAGTTGTTTGAGAATTGACCTGTGTATTTGTCAACCGGAACACTTTGTCCCCAGCCCGTTTCTAAAATTGCCTGTGCTGTCTGTAACGCTGCTGACATCCCAGTGTTTTTGTGATTATCAACTGCCATCTTTGAAGCAAATCCCATAAACTTATCTTTTTCTACAACCGGAACAGCAGTGTATAATTTGTTTTTATATATTGTAAATTCAACTGATTCTGTCTTTATAATCTGCCCCCCATATACTGCTTCAGCTCTTAGGCTCCACAATCCTGCATCTGCCACATCAGGAGTATATGTTTGCCCAGACAAGGTATTGCTTACACCTGTTTTTAAATTAGTTAAAATATATTTTACGCTATCTAATTTTACATTACTTTTTACATTTAAATTAAATGTATCTGTTACAACTTGTCCAGGTCCTACACTCTGAAGAAATACTTTAGGAGAACCTACAACATTAACTTTTACTTTACTGCTTGTATAATAGTTACCTAAAGTATCTTTTACTCTTACATAAAGTAATTTATCTCCTGCCATATCAGGACCGGGAAACCATGTGTAGTTTCCGTAACCTGCTTTATACAATATAGTTTCATTGCCTGTATTGTCAACTGCAATATATTCAGTTTCTGAAACATTGAAGTTTCTATATGTTCTCAACGTAACAGAACTATTAATCGTCTGTCCTTCAGTTATTCCACCAATATTTATGTATCTGTTTACATCAACCTTAACATTTACATAATTTCCATAGTATGCTTTTCCACTCATATCATACGCTACTACTCTTAAAGACATATTACCATTATCCTCCATAACAGGAATCATAGTAAATCCACCTAACGGATCAAGACCTGAAGAAATGTAATATGCATCTGTGTCCGGATTAATTATTTCATATTTTACATATGCTGCTGAAAAGTTTAAATCAGCTCCAAGCGGCACGCTGTCAGCAGTAACTAATTCTCCTTCAGATAAGCCAGTAAGTTTTATTTCAGGAACTATACTAATTTTTACAGGAATTGCATCTCCGGCTAAAAATCTATCATTACTGTCATAAATTGCAGAAACTAAAATTTTATTTCCATTATCTTCAATGGCAGGTTTCCATTCATACGACGAGGTTATATCATTACCCTTTGCAACTACAAAACCTTTTTTTGTATCTGAATTTAGCAGCAAATACTTAATCTTTGCGGCTCCTTTTGGAATATCCTTCAATTGTGTTTTCAGACTTGTAGTCCCTGTTATAGCCTGTTGGGATTTCACGGAAGAAATTTCTACATCAAAAAAAGATTCTATCTCTGATACTTCCGATGAATTAATTATAACTGCCCTTTTGTTGTCATCCCAATTAATACCTACCTCTAATGCATTACTAACTAAGCGAATAGGCACAAATGTACGGTCTTCTTTAATTAGCGGAGCAACATCACTTAAATTATAAATTGTTTCATTATCAATAGTATATTCAATTAAATTACTATCTATAGATAGAACAACATGTAAATCTTCCTTAGAAATATGAACTGTTCTACTTATATTATCCCAAGCTACTTCTGCATCTAATTCTTCAGCAATTACCCTTAGCGGCACTAAAGTCCTGTCATTTTTTATAAACGATTCCGGTCCATCCTTTACTTCTTTTCCATCAATAATTAGTTTAATTGGGCTCTGTGCATAAGCATTAGGAGCAATGTTAGTGAGCATAACAATCATAATTAACATAATGATTGTTTTCCAATTAAATACTTTTTTCTTCATAATTACACCTCAATTTTCATTTTTCTGTATTCTATCATAAGCGCAAGCCGCTTATCGGCTGCTTCACAACGATTCAATAAATACACCAGACAAAGACTTCTGTCTTTGTTTCATCTATGTATTTATTATATCACATATATCAATACAAGTTTATTACATATTCATTAATATACCCTTAAGCATTTTGTTACCAAATCAAAACACGCCGCTGGAACCTCTCTGGCTCAGTGGCGTGTTTTAATTTATCAAACAAAAAACTATCTTCTTAGCTTTTAGCTTTACTTTGAGCTTCCTCAATTGCTACAGCTACCGATACTGAAGCTCCAACCATAGGATTGTTTCCCATCCCTATAAGCCCCATCATCTCAACATGAGCAGGTACGGATGAAGAACCTGCAAACTGAGCATCAGAGTGCATTCTTCCGGAATCGGTGCAGGTCCATGCTTCGGACCTTTTGCAATGGAATGGTATAGATTATGACCCTTATATTTTGAATTTTCACTTACATAAATTTTTAATATTTTGCACTCTCTTTGCAGCGTCATCTTAAAACCACCTTTCTAAATTATATGAATTAATTTTGCTATTTGAATTCCGATAAAATAGCCCATCACGCCTAATACAAGCGAACTTAAAATATAAATAGAAGCATTCATTTTCTCATTATCTTGAAATAAATTAAATCCTTCATACATAAATGTTGAAAATGTGGTATATGCTCCTAAAAATCCATCACCAAACAATGCATACATTTTTTCATTTATACCAATTGAACTAATTATTCCTAAAAGTAGTGCTCCGGTTATATTTATGATGAACGTACCTATGGGTATATTACTTTTCGATTTTTCTGAAATTTTTGCGCCAACTGTAAATCTAGTTACACCGCCTAATGCACCTCCGACTGCAACTAATAGATATTCCATCATTTATCCTCTCTTTCATCTGTTGTTTTAAAGTCATCTATTATCCTTTTTATCTTACTAATTTTGTAATAAGATTTCTTCCAAAGAAATTTCCGCAATAAGCAGCAAATATACCTAAAATAGCTGATAATGTAACATATAGGATTGCAGAATAATATTCGCCGGCAACAATCAATAAAGTAGTTTCCTTACACAATGTTGAAAAAGTTGTGAAGGCACCGATTAAACCTGTTGAAATGCCAAGTCGAATGTCAGCATCAATCTCAAGCGCCTCAAAAGCTACAGTCAAGAAAAGAGCAAGTATAAAACTCCCAGTTATGTTTATAAAAAGAGTGTTAATTGGTATGTTGCCGTAATAATCCCATAATTGTGCATTTTTTAATACTACCCTTAACACTGCACCTATCATTCCACCTAATGAAATGTAAATATATTTTCGCATTATATCCTCTTAAGTAAAAAAATCTCCTACAAATAGTATTACAATCAACTATTTGTAGGAGTCATTAGCATTTAGCATTTATCGGCGAACTCCATCGCCAAATTAAATTTATAAGTTATCATATCATGTTATTACTATTATTACAAGAATAATTTTGATAAAATTATTCTTGTAAAATTATTCAGGCTATTGAAAAATTGCCTGCTATTTAATAATTATTTGGGAGCTTAAAAAGTAAATCTACTCATTTTATTTGAATAATCGGTAAATGAATTCTGTTATGAATCCTGACAGGAAAACCACTATTGCTCAATCCCCTGCTGACTACCATTTGAACATTATTATCAGAAATATACAGACCGGAAGAATACTTTGGAAAAAATCCTTGATTTGGTGAATATAACGCTTTATTAATAAATGGTATTCTAAATTGTCCTCCATGTGCATGACCTGACAGTATCAAATCAGGTCTGATGCAATCCAAAGATGAACAGTAAATATTAAACCTTTCCGGTCTATGGGACAGCAATACTTTAGGAATTTTGCATTTTAAATCTTTACATTCTAAAAACTCTTCAGAATATTTGCTGCCTTCTTTAAGTCCTATAATGGCTATTTCAGAATTGTTTTTTCTAAATATTTCAGCTTTGTTGTCTAAAACTGTAACGTTATTTGATTTAAGTATTTCATTCCATCGTTCTACATCATTGTTCCAAATTTCATGATTTCCAGTTACTGCATATGTTTTTGTTATTTCGGATAATCTTAAGCATAATTTGCCCAATTTTATCTCATCTATTTTTTTTCGTTTATTAATTAAGTCTCCTGTGAGAACGATAAAATCAGGTTTTTCTATTTTTAATATATTTATCAATTTTTCATTGTTGTAAACATTGTTAGGAATATGTACATCAGAAATGTGTGCTATCTTTAATTTTTGAAATTCTGCCGGCATATTTTTTAATTTTATATCAAAATGTTCAACTTCAATCCACCTGTTCTGCAAATAAAAGTATACCATAACAATTATTAAAATCACTATGGTTATCATCAAATTGATGTTTGTTATTCCTTCATTCATATAAACTCCTCAATAAGTTTCATATTATATTTATTCCCAGTATAGCACTTAATAAACTTATTGTTCTTTATTTTTTTCCTTATACTCATCTGCAAAATCAAAGAGAACTTGATTTGTCATACGATAAACACGAATATCCTTTACCGGACTTGCTCCCCAATTAGTTGTAACAGGGTTCATAAAAAAATACCGCCTAGTAAATATTGTACATTATATTCTATATTATGTTACTAATTTAAAACCAAAGTAAAAATATAGTTAAAGCGGAGAATTAACAAATAATCCATATAAAAGTGGAAGTATAAGTGGTACTATAAAAGTCAAAACTACTCCGGTAATTAGTGTTACTAATCCAATCTCAACTCCCACAAACTTTGTTATAGGAACAAGCATTGTATCCATGTTACCGGCTGCTCCTCCGGCAATCGGACTTCCCTTACTGATTTTTATTAATAGCGGCAAAAGTAAAACTGTAAAAAACTCTCTCATTACATTGACAATAAACCCATATGTACCGGCTTCAATACCGTAAACCTGAGTCATATATGCTCCTGTTAAACTGTAATAACTCATACCGACTGCTGACATTATAGAAACATGCAACGATAAATTAAGTAATATTCCTGAAACGAGTCCACCGATAATACTTCCGGCAAAGATAGCGACAGATATATATACAACTCGAAAACCAAGGATTTTTATATACTTAAAAACTTCTATATTAGATCCTAAACTTATTCCTACTCCGGTATACAGTATAATCAATGAAATAATAAGCAAATAATCAAGAATAAAAGTCAAGTAAATTGGCATAAAAAAGTATCCTATTATAATGCCTACAACAATACTTGCAGGCATAATCCATATTAAAGGTGAAGTTTTTTTTATATTTTCCTCTGAAATATCAATTTCGCTCTTTATATTAATATTTTTTGTATGAATCTTTTCTTTAAATGACGACAAAGGGAGTATCGTTTTTTCTAAAATCACAGTAAATAAAACACTGAATGCAATTGCACACAAAGCAATAACTAAGCAATTGAATCCTATTGAATATAAATTTTGCATGACATGTTTATTTATGCCTATGTTTAGACCTATTGTCAGCATCAATATAATCAAAGCAATATTTATACCAATATCAATTTTAGATAATAAACTTTGGGATAATTTACGAAATCCAATAAATAGTCCAATTCCTAAACACAAAAATGGCATCCAAGTCATTACGATTTAATCTCCTATCTATTTAGTATCATATATTTATTAATTATACCTTTATATTATACTACATAATTTACCAACTGCATATAAAAAAGTTGCTACGCAACTTCCGCTAGGGGGACCTATGTCCCCCTTCGGCGTAAAAATGCTTAGTACTAAGCATTTTTACTGAGCACCCCCCTTAAGGTTAAGGACGTCCCGTCCTTTGCAATCCTCGTTTTTTATATACTAGGAGGAGAACTTTCCTAGTATATAAAAAAGAACAAAACATAGGGTTATCTTATGTTTTGTTCCGACATATATCATTTGAAATACTTCTTTACCGCTTACATCAAAGTTATAATGATTATCTTTTTCATCATTTCATATAAACTTTCATTATGCATTTTAATCAAAAGAATTATTGTTGTCTAAGGAAGCGTATAACAGGTGGAGCTAGTGTCTTAAATCAGTTATGTAATTGCCAGCCCTGAATTGAGAGTAAATACCGGAAAACTTAAACGAAATTCCGTACCTTTTCCCGGTTGACTTTCAACATCAATCTTTCCATCTTGAAGTTGAACAAGTTTTTTAACAATTACCAAACCTAAGCCGGTTCCTTTTATTTCTAAATCTGTGTTACGCTGGTTCTTAACACTATAAAATCTATCCCATATATGTGGAAGTTCATCAGGAGAAATACCAACGCCATTATCTTTAATGGTGAGCTGAACTTCATCTTTATACGTTTCTATTATAACATTTATACTTCCGTTATCAGTAGCATTAATTGCATTTTTTAGCAAATTCCTGATAATTTGTTCCATACGGTCAACATCGCCCAGCACTACTGATTTATCTGCTGATTTCTTCATAAACATAATAGTACTATTATTAATTTTAGCTATCCCTTCCATAGACATAACTACACCCTGAGCTAAAGCTGCTAAATCCAAAGGAAGTTTTTCTACAGCGATATCACCGCTTTCCAAACGACTTAATGACAATATATCATCTACCAGTCTTGTAATATGATATGTCTGAGTGCAAATCATATCTAAATACTTATTCTGCAATGCTTTATCTTCGGCCATACCGTCACGAACAGCTTCGGCAAATCCTTGAACAGCTGTAAGTGGAGTACGTAATTCATGAGATATTTCTGCAAATAGCCTTGTTCTTTCTCCTTCTATTTTACTGCTTTTTGACTGGATGTTTTCTAAAGTTACAGTCAACTTTTTAATTTGCTCTGAAATAACATTTATTTCATCTAATGAATACTTTTCATTATTTAATATATAATTGCCACCATTGTATTCTGCTATACTGGTAGCTAATCGTGTAATAGGTCTTGAAATACACATTGCTAAATAAACAGAGACAACTATAACAACCATTAAAATAATTATTCCGCCGACAGACAGAAATAATCTCATTTTATTTAAAATAAGATCTGTGTTAGTAGAACGTGACTCTAACAATATACCTTTTTCAACTATTTGTTCAGCATCACCCATTGGTATAACTGCCGTAAAAGTAAGCTGACCGGTTTCACTATCAATTTTATGCGCAACTGTGTTTTTACCACTTGTAAGCACTTCAATAAGTTTAGTATCTACTTTACTCCCAGGCACTATTTCCTGCTCTGCTGATGTACTTAATATTGTACCACCTTGATTAAATATAGTAATACGTGCATCAAAGCTGTCTGCTAAAAATTTTAATAATTCTTGTTCAGTTCCAGATTGGCTTCCTATGGCAGTTTCCAATCCAGTAGTTTCCCTGGATAAAACATAATTGACTCTTTTAGATTTACGCAATAAATCTTGCTCAATCTGGCCATATACTGACTGCTTTACCATAAAATTAGAAAAATTGATTAATAAAACAAGTGCTATGCTAAAAACTATTACATTGGTAAAAAGTAATCTTGTATATATATTCTTATTTAATTGTTCTAGTAATTTGTGCTTAATTTTATTCAAAAAAACTTTAGTTTCATACAAAAAAGCTTTAGTTTTACATAAAAAAACTTTAATTTTATGGATAAACATGCCATGCATAAATTTATTCAAATTATATCATTCCTCCTTTGACGGAGGTGTAAACTGGTATCCAACACCCCAAACTGTCGTTATATATTCGTATGGCAACCCTTTTAATTTTTCCCTTAACCTTCGAATATGAACATCTACCGTACGCTGATCGCCGAAATAGTCATAGCCCCAAACTGCTGTCAAAAGGTCATCTCTTGTATAAACACGGCGAGGATTCTGAGCCAGGTGGTAGAGTAAATCAAACTCTCTAGGAGTCATTTCTATTACCGAATCACCTATATTTACTCTTCTGATATCAGCCTTTATTTCTAATTCACAGTATTTTAACTTACTATATTTAACAGCATCGATAGGTTGTGTACGTCGCTGAACTGCTTTAATTCTTGCAACAAGTTCCCTTGGGCTGAAAGGCTTAGAGACATAATCATCCGCACCCATCTCCAGACCTAAAACACGGTCTGCTTCTTCCCCTTTAGCTGTAAGCATAATTATAGGAATCATTCTAATAGACCTTAATTTTCGGCAAAGGGTAAGCCCATCTATACCCGGAAGCATAATATCTAGAATTACAACATCAGGGTTTTCCCTGTCAAAAGCTGATAATACTAAATTGCCATCATTTATACCTATAACATTAAAGCCTTCTCTTTCTCCGTATAACTTAACTAATTCCAATACATTTGGATCATCATCCACAACTAAAACTTTACCCAAATAAGGCATGTTTTTCCCTCCTTATCTGTATTGTCAATTATGCATATTAATGCATTTTATTTTTAAATTTCCAATATTTTCACAAATAGATTGAATTTTTATTTATAAATACTATATTTTAATATTTTAAATTATATATGACCAAAATTATATTGTCAACCTTTATCACCTTTTGTCCCTTTCTAAAACACGTAAAAAGCCCGGCAACAAGAAGTTATTTCTTTATGCCGGGCTAATGCAGCCACCAAACTTGCGTTGTAATAATCCTAACAATCTTTCTTCTAACATGGACTTGTCCCCCCTTGACATTTGTTTTGAAAGCTTATGTTCTCATTTACTCCTTTTTATTTTGCTATAATTTAATACTCTGTTTTCATTTTTTCCTGCAATGGCGTCACTCATAATCCAAAAATTTCATTCAATTCTTTCTTATAAAATAATTATATTGTAGAAATATTAACTAGCTTTTACTAAAATATAAAAAGTTGTTTCGAAAATATTAATAAATGTTACGGATAACTTTAAATCTATCTTTTCCTTTATGGCTCGATATTTGAAAATTACAGCATAAATTATTTTAAAACATAATTTAGATAGTTCTTGACAAACAACCTGCAAAATTCAACAAATACTGGCTTTACGTCTCTTTTTGTACTATAATAGTTCAAAGAAACAATTATATATGGAGGTGCAGGAGGTCCCTCAAGTGAGGGTCTTTTTCAAGTCTTAGATACCTTGGGTGTGTTATATAGTACCAAGAGGAGGAACAAATGAACACAAAAAAGCACATTAAAACAATTACGGCAATTGCTTTATTCCTTTTATTTATAGGTTATTCAGCTTATATAAAACATGGAGGCGTAAAATTGAAGGATGAAAATGAAAGACTTAAAAAACAATTAGATATTGCAAATGAAAAAATAAAAGAACAAAAAAATGAACTTGATGATTTAAAATCATTATTGGATTCTCAAAAAGATATTGATTTTGAAATTGAAGTTAAGGAAACAGGTTCTAATGTTACAGTTTTGGCAATTCATGGAGGCAAAATTGAAAAAGGTACTACCGAATTAGCTTATGCCTTAGCTTCCCATAATAATTACAACTATTATTCATTTTTGGGTTTAAAAAGCACAGATAATTTTTCACTGCATGTTTCTTCAGATAAATTCGCTGAAACATATGCGCTTGAAATGGTTTCTAAATCTAAAGTTACATTATCAATCCACGGGTGTGAAGGTACAGAGGAATTCACATATATCGGAGGCCGGGATACTGAATTGGCAAACAGAATAAAAGAATCACTGACTAAGTATGGTTTTACTGTAAAAAAAGATACTCCGAAGGATCTGGCAGGTATATCGACAGATAACATAGTGAATAGAAATATAGACGAACGTGGAGTACAGCTAGAAATATCTGAGGGATTAAGGACAAAGTTTTTGTCGACTAATAAGGATACCTTGCAAAGCTATGTTCTCGCCATAAGTAATGCAGTCAACAGTATTCAATAGAAGTATTTAAAAAATTGGAGTAATTAATACATGGGAGCAATACGATTGTTTTAAATAGCAATTAAGAAGGACTCAGATAGTTTTAGCTTTCGCTAAGCAATAACATCTATAAATAAAAGCTGACAAGCTACCTTTGGGCAGCTTGTCAGCTTTATTTATAGATACGATTTTTCAAAATTAATCTTCTGTCAATGCAACTTCTTCAAAATCTTTAATTAATTCATCATGAGTTTTTGGATCTTTTTCTAATGTCTTCTCCACTTTCTTTTCCAAATCAGGTTTTGAAGAGCCAAACATATGTAAAAACCCTTGAGATTTATCATTATCAATCTTGTCCATAAGTTTAACTATTGTTGGCCAACTTTCGCTTAGCGCTTGATTGATGGTTCCTGAATAATCGCTTAAGGTACCGGAATCAGTTGCAAGCTTTTCTCGTAAACCTTTAGAAATGGCGATCTGAACTCCACCAAGCTGATAATTGTCATTAAACAATTTATTTTTATTCACTATATTGCTGTTCATTACTCCTGCAATGCGATCAGGAATACTTAAAGTTCTTACATTATATCCTTTGGCAGCAAGATGCAATCTGATCAATTCTGCCAGCATCTTATTCTGACCGCCAATATAAGTAACTTCGCCATCGCCAGTAGCTCCGATAATAGAAACGGTGTAATCTGACTTATTAACTAAACTAACAGCTGTTGGTTCGTCAAAATTGATAGCCTTTTTATAAAGGCTATCACTGCCCGCCGTTTTAAGTCCTTCAAATGCATAAGTATTATATTTACCGAATTCGTTCAATGCTTCAACTAATTCTGAGGTACCTTTTTCAATACCGCCACCATGTATACCTAAAATTGTTATATCGCTTCCCATATTATTGGTTTTAATGGTATAGCCTGAAGGGTCTTCAGCTGCAGCTAGTTCAGCAAAACTACTATAACCTGAACCTGGCATTAAGGCATATATGCTTACACCAATACTAAATGTAAACAATAAAACAAAAGCTAAAATTTTCTCGAGTTGCTTATTCATATTTCTTACTCCTTTCGTTATTTAAATTATTACTGATAACAGATAATTCGCAGCAAATATCGATATAGCTGATACCAGCAGCGCAAGCGCTTGATAGTTAGTGTTTCTCTTGCTTACCTTGACAAGATACAGGCATTTTTCTTTTAATGTTAATTCATTGAAAACCGAAAGAGCGTGCTGATGGCTGTTTATTTCGCTAAGATTTTGGCTATGTCCCTTTTTTATTAGCTTGTATGAAGTATTCATTTTATAATTTTCACCTCCTTTACTATACATATCTGAAACAGTTTCTAAATATTTCATGAGAAGAACATTCATGAAATATAAGACAACTGTAATCATCTATATTGAGAGTTTGTAAGCTTTTTCTTTAAAAACAAAAGAAAAAGCAACACAACTCTATACTATCTTGATATTTAAAAGTATTGTGCACCCATAGGTTACCGCAATCAACAAGCCAGTGCTTAAAAATGTTGCTGCTAAGCCTTGGCGCTGAACTGTATTTGCTAATAACCCAGGCACAACAATACCAACCGCGCCTAACCCAGCGATATAACTATAATCAATTGGTACTACTGCACGTATAATAAACTGTAATAATATTGCCACTATTATCATGGCTATAAATTTTCTTTTACCGTATAGAATTGTGACTTTACTTACTCCAAAAAAAACTATTAAATAAGTTAAAATACTAATAATCAAGGTCATAATTATGGCCTGGGGCGTTTTCATAAGTAAAGTTAAATATCCTGGTACAACCAGGCCAGCAGGTAAAATACCTGTAATTTCTGTAAATAACAAGCTGAAAATTACACTCAAAACTATTACTATACTAATATTCGTAAGCTCCAAACTGCTTACCTCCTTTAATAATATTTAATAAAATCCTTTATTTTAAATTTCATGGTTTCAGGCCAATTACGGCACTGTTTCTAAATTAAAACTTTCGTGAACTATTAGTTCAACCAATTCGTCTCCACCGCCATGTATATTTCCAACTCCATAAATCATTCTGTTTATAAAATAATCCTTAATTAATTTATAAACCTCGTGTGGAGATAAACCTTCTGCGTTTATATATTTCTGTGGAGATATTTTTTTACCATTAACTCCTTCAGTAATTGGTTTGACCGACTGTCCCATTGCAACGAGAATAGCAATATCCATATTTGGCAGGACGTCTTCTGCAATCTGCTGTGTTCTGTCAACTCTGTCAGGTCTGCAATTTACAATTACCATGGGGTTCTTTGTTGGATATCCGACAGCGGTTATATGATCCCAAATCATTCGTGTTGAATTTGGATCATTGGCGGCAAAGCCATTGACAAAATATGATGCATTTTTGTCATCTAACGGATATATCATCAATGCTCCCGGGTCCGGGTTAGCATTTAACATCCCCCTTAAGGCCGTATCTTTGTCAATATTTAGTGCTTTAGCTGCAGCCAGTGCAATGGCCACATTTTCAGGAAAAACTAAATATTTAAATTTTTCCAGATAACCATCTGGGATTTCTTTTTCATCTGCAATAATTATCTGGCTGTTTCTCTTCCTTGCCTCCTGAGTGTAATAATTATTATATTTACTATCAGCGACAACAAGAGTTCCGTTGTGGGGAATAGTAGCCGTAAAAGACTCTGCTATAAAGTCCAAAGTCGGCCCACACAGATCCATATGGTCTTCACGAACATTAACAATAACGCCTATATTTGCTTTAACTAACTTCTCTTGAAACGTAATCTGGTAATCGGGATTTACAGCCATACACTCTGTCACAAATGCAGAAGCACCAAGCTTGTCTGCTTTTTTAACGACAGATTTTTGTTCTATAATATTTGGACCCAAAGGGCCTCTTATGAGTGGTTCTTCTTCTTCCTTATTCCAATAAATAATTCTCGCACTGGTTCCTGTTGTTTTACCAACGACCTTAATCCCCTCTTCCTTTAAGATACCAGTGATTAATCTTGTTGCAGTTGATTTACCCCTTGTCCCGTTTATATTAATTCTTATATTCAGAAAATTTAATCTTTTATTATGTTTTATTTGTTCATAAACACCCAAAATAAAAACAAAAATAATAAGAGCTATAGCAAATTCCAAAATTTATCCTCTCCTTTCTTATCTAATACCTCCTCAAAATTTCTACTCATTTCTTCATTCCCAGCCAAATTATATCTAAAAGATATTACAGAACCTCTTTAAAATCTTTAATATTCTTTGCGAAATTATTAACAATTGTTAAAAGAGCAAAATAAGGCATGTTTTTGAAATAAAAAAATATGTGAAGACTATATAATAACTAATTTTTTGAACGTTCAAAGGAGCTGGCTATCTGGATTTTCTATAATAAGCAAGTCTGTTTATTTGGAAATCACACCCAGTTAAAAGATTCTTTTAGGGTTAATCGTATATTACAGCTTTACCCTGTTCCTGTAACTTTCTTAAAGATGTAATCATATAATTTTTTTATGCTTGTTATTACACGCCTTTTTGTAATGTATAAAATTTCATCTTCTTTTACAAAGCTTTTATACAAATGATATGCACTAAGAAAATAGAATTGTTTCAAAAATACATTGAAAATTTTGTAGAATTAAGGTAGAATTATTTGTTGATTTTAAATATTAAAACTTATAACAATTAATTTTAAATCTTAAAAATAAATATAAGTTGGTAAATGAAAGGATTGATTTCATGTTTACAATAGATAAATATGTAGTGGCAGAAAGTCTGGAACAAGCTTATGAACTGAATCAAAGCAGAAGAAATGTAATACTTGGGGGTATGCTCTGGCTTAAAATGGGAAGAAAAAAAATTGGAACAGCAATTGATCTGACAGCCTTAAATCTGAATTTAATAGAAGAAGACGGAGATAGTTTTAAAATCGGATGTATGTGCACTCTCAGAGATATTGAAGTCCACACCGGATTAAAAAAATATTTTAATAATATGATTGCAAAATCCGTCGAACATATAGTTGGAGTACAAATGCGAAACATGGCAACAGTTGGTGGAAGTATATATTCAAGGTTTGGCTTTTCAGATATTTTAACAGTACTTTTATCTTTAGACAGCTATGTAGAACTTTATAAAGGTGGTATTGTTTCTTTAAATGAATATGTTCAAATGCCTCTGGACAATGATATTTTAATTAGAATAATAATAAAAAAAGATTGCCGAAAAGTATACTATTCAAGCCATAGAATGAGTTCCTCCGACTTGCCTGTGCTTAACTGTTCAGTTTCAAACATAGGTGATACATGGAATATAGCTTTGGGAGCAAGGCCACAAAAATCAATACTCATTAAATTTGATATAAATGAAAGTCCAAGCAATGAAGAAATTAATAAAATAGTTTCAAAAGCTGTTGATGCATCATCTTTTGGTACAAACTATCGCGGAAGTGAAAAATACCGTAAAATACTGGCAAATACCTTTGTAAAAAGAAGCATTGAATCTATAATGAATGGAGACAGCTATGAAAATTAAATTATGGATAAATAATAAAGAATTCACTGATGATATTGCCCCTGATACTATACTTCTTGATTTTTTAAGGTCTAAGGGATTTTACAGTGTTAAACATGGATGTGATACATCTAACTGTGGATTATGCACCGTGATGTTAGAAAACAAACCAATACTTTCTTGTTCAACTCTTGCAGTACGCGTAAATGGTATGCATGTTACAACTATTGAAGGCTTACAGAGAGAAGCAGAAGAATTTGGTGAATTTTTAGCTGATGAAGGAGCTGAACAGTGTGGTTTCTGCAACCCCGGATTCATAATGAGTGTTTTATCTATGAAAAATGAATTGAAAAATCCAACAGAAAATGAAATAAAAAAATATCTTGAAGGAAATCTGTGCCGCTGCACCGGATATATGGGACAACTAAGAGCAATCAAAAAATATTTGAGCAAGGAGGACTAAGATGAAAGTAGTAAACAAAAGTGTCAGAAAAAAGGATTCCATGCCATTAGTTACAGGCAAACCGGTTTATACAGATGATATAACCGGAGGAAGCTGTTTAATAGTAAAAGTATTAAGAAGTCCTCATTCTCATGCAATTATTGAAGCTATAGATACAGAAAGAGCAAAAAAAGTACAAGGTATTGAATGTATATTAACATATGAAGATGTTCCAAAATCAAGATTTACGACAGCAGGTCAAACATATCCTGAATTTAGTCCTTATGACAGACTAATACTTGATAAACTCTTAAGATGTGTTGGAGATCCCGTTGCGATTGTTGCTGGTTGGGATGAAAAATCAGTAGATAAATCTTTAAGTTTAATAAAAGTTAAATATGAAGTTCTAGAACCGATTTTAGACTTTAGATATGCTAAAGACAATAAAATAGTTGTTCATCCCGAAGAAGATTTCAAAGCCTTAGTTGATGTTGGAGCAGATAATAAAAGAAATATCTGTGCTACAGAATGTTTTGAACTTGGAGATGTAGAAAAAGAATTTAAAAATTGTTCTCATATAATAGAACAAACCTATAATACTAAGGCTAACCATCAAACTGCTATGGAAACATTTAGAACATACACCAGCATAGATACCTATGGAAGATTAAGTGTGATAAGTTCAACTCAAGTACCGTTTCACGTAAGACGTATTTTAGCAAATGCTCTGCAAATTCCAAAGTCTAAAATTCGTGTAATAAAACCACGTATAGGCGGTGGTTTTGGTGCAAAACAATCAGCAGTAAGTGAGATGTTTCCTGCCATAGTTACCTGGATAACAAAAAAACCTGCTAAAATGATATATACACGAAAAGAAAGTTTCACAAACGGCAGTCCAAGACATGAAAGCGAGCTTTATATACGTCTTGGAGCAGATGAAAACGGAATAATAAAAGCCATACACATGAACACTCTTTGGAATGCAGGTGCTTACGGAGATCATGGTCCGACCACAGTTGGATTGGCAGGACATAAGGCAATGACTATTTATAACAGCGCCAAAGCATATAAATTTGATTTTGATGTACTTTATACAAACACTATGGGTGCCGGTGCATATCGCGGATATGGCGCAACACAAGGTTTTTTTGCACTGGAATCTGCAGTAAATGAATTAGCAGCTAAGCTTAACATGGATCCGACTGAATTGAGAATGAAAAACATGTTATCACAAAATCAGGTTGGAAATATTATGCCAACCTACTACAACGAAGAATTAAAAAGCTGTACCTTGGATAAATGTTTAATAAAAGCAAAAGAAATGATAGAATGGGATAAAAAATATCCTGCAATAGACATAGGAAACAATAAAGTCAGATCAGTAGGTGTTGCAGTTGCAATGCAGGGTTCTGGAATTTCTGATGTTGATGTTGGAGCAGTTGAAATAAGGTTAAATGATGATGGTTTTTATACGTTAATGATTGGAGCTACTGACATGGGTACAGGATGCGATACCATCCTTTCACAAATAGCTGCAGACTGTCTGGATTGTGAATTTGATAACATAATAGTTCATGGAGTAGATACTGATTTATCTCCATATGACACTGGTTCCTACGCATCAAGCACAACATATATCACAGGTATGGCGGTAATAAAAACATGTGAATCGCTTAAAAAGAAAATATTATCTGAAGGTGCAAGGCTTTTAGATTGTTCAGAAAATGACGTAGAATTTGATGGTACAGAAGTTTTCTCTTTAAAAGATAATAAAAAAATAAGTTTAAAAGATATTGCAAATAACAGTTTAGTTGGAATGAACAACTATTTGACAGCAAGTGAGTCTCACTACTCGCCTACATCACCGCCTCCTTTTATGGCTGGTATTGTAGAAATTGAAGTTGATAAGTTAACAGGAAAAGTTGATATAATTGATTATGCGGCAGTTGTAGACTGCGGAACGCCAATTAACCCAAATCTTGCTAGAGTACAGACAGAGGGCGGTATAGTTCAAGGGATAGGAATGACTCTTTATGAAGATATTTTATATGATAAAACTGGTCGCATGATAAATGATTCTTTCCTTCAATACAAAATACCTACAAGAATTGATGCAGGTAATATAAGAGTTGAATTTGAATCAAGCTATGAACCGACAGGCCCATTCGGAGCAAAATCTATTGGTGAAATAGTAATAAACACACCTGCACCGGCAATAGCAAATGCTGTATATAATGCAACTAAAGTTAATATCAGAACACTTCCTATTACAAGTGAAAAAATTATAATGGGAATGATTGACAATAATTAATATGCTGTAATTTTTATAACACTACTATCAAAATAAAAGATATCAGGCTGTTGAAAAAGTTCGACCTGCAAGACACCGGAAGACCGGCAACCGCAGAAGGCAGGCTTTTTCAACAGCCTTTTTATTTATTATCCTCTAATATACTCCTTTTCCATTAAACTGGATTTTAACAAAAAATCTGCCGTAGATACATTCATCGCAACCGGTATGTCATATAAAACTGCTATTCTTAAAAGAGCCTTGACATCAGGATCATGTGGCTGAGATGTCAACGGGTCCCAGAAAAAAATCATAAAGTCAACCTTTCCATCTACTATTGCAGCACTTATTTGCTGATCTCCTCCTAATGGTCCGCTTTCATAAGCTCTGACAGGAAGTAATGTTTCGGTTGCAATCATTTTGGCAGTCGTCCCTGTACCGCAAAGAAAATGCCTCGATAATAGGTTTGCGTGCCCCTTCACCCATTTTAATAAATCATTCTTTCTGTTATCGTGAGCTATTAACGCTATGTGCTTTTGCTCACCAATGTTATTTATATTCATTGTCCCTCCTGCAAATCTTCAAAAATCACTGCTGTTGCTCATAAATAATTTAATGTTTCCTATTATTAATAATTATAACAAATTTATTATTAGTTGTACAATGCATTTTTATAGGTTTCATAATATTTAGATTCAATAATAATATGAATTAATATTTTTTTTAATAATATGCTTGACAAATTACATACTTAGTAGTATTATTACATTGTAATCATTACAACTTAGTAATTGTTACAATATTTAACTTAGTTATGTAGGATTAGTAATGTTGTATTGGAGGAATGTAGTGTGGATATAAAATTAGAAGATTTATTAAATGAATTAAAATTGAAAAAAGTTCGTCTTTCACACCAGCGGTTAAAGGTACTTGAATATCTTGTTCTAAATCAATGTCATCCTACAGTAGAGCAAATTTATATTGGCTTGCACAATGAAGTTCCTACATTATCAAAGACAACTGTTTACAACACATTGAATTCATTGACAGATGCAGGTTTGGTAAGAGTAATAAACATAGAAGACAATGAAACCCGCTATGATATAAGAACTGAAAATCATGGTCATTTTAAATGTGAATCTTGTAAATCAATATATGATTTTAACATAGATATAGATTCTCTTGACAGTCATGATTTAAAAGGATTCACTATTGATGATAAAAATGTTTATTTTAAAGGAATATGCCCCAAGTGTATTCAAAACAAAAATCTTAGCAAATAAGTATATATTACTTAAATAATATTAATAATAATGATGGAGGTATCACAAATGGAAGAACAAAAAACACTTAAAAATTTAATGGATGGTTTTGCTGGAGAATCTCAAGCAAACAGAAAGTATCTGGCTTATGCTAAAAAAGCTGAAAAAGAAGGAAACGTTAATGCTGCTAAACTGTTCAAGGCAGCATCTGATGCAGAAGCATTACATGCACAAAAGCATTTAGAAGTTGCAGGAAAAATAAAAACTACTAAGGATAATCTAGAAGATGCAGTAGCCGGTGAAACTTATGAATTTGAAAGCATGTATCCAGAATTCCTAAAAGCTGCTGAAGCTGAAGGCCATAAAGCCGCAATAATTTCATTTACTTACGCAATGAAAGCAGAAGAAGTACATGCAAAATTATACAAGGATGCATTAGAAAACATTGATAACACTGAGGAAATATTCTATTATTTATGTCCTGTATGTGGAAATATAGAAAAAGCTGTTCCTGACAAATGCCCTATTTGCGGAGTTCCAGGTTCAAAATTTATTAAATACTAAACTTAATTATAAAAGACCACCAGTTGATATTGTTATATGGTGGTCTTTTATAATTAAATGATTAATAAACCTAAAAATAATAATCTCTTGTTTTCACCTATCAATTACATCTCTGGGATGTGGCGGAATATTAATTATCTGTTCACCGCTGCCTGCAAGACTTGATTCTGTCGTAGGAATCAAACCAATGTTAAAGTCAGTTACTATTCCAGGGAACATACGTATATTTAATATACGTGTAATATAATAACCGGCAGCCTCTACCCTTAAATTATATGTTGAAAAAGCATATTCCGGTCCCATAATTAATGTATCCGGGCTATATGCTATAGGAATTTGCACCAGAATAGGATTTGTTGATGTTATAAATCTCATAATTGGAATCTCAAGTGTTTCCCCTTTTCTTACTGAAACTGTAACGGTAGCATTAGAAATTGGTGTTTGCTCTTTCCCGGTAAATACAAATATATTTAAATATCCCACCTTATTAGTTATCCCCTCTATATCTTTAACAACATTTTCATCTGGAAGAACAGTTCTTGTATTATAGCTATCCTCACATTTACGTACATATAAGTCCCTTAATTTATTAGTATAGTTATTTCCCATATATGATATACACCTTCCTCAGTATTAATTTTATTATCTATTATTCAATATATGCTCCACATCAAATTATGTTTAAATATCATATACAAATTAATTTCGATAATTAAATACTTTACTGCCTTTAATGTAAAAATATTGGTATAGGAAAAATATAGCAACATATAATTATACAAATTATTTTTTAGAGGGGCGAATAATTCTATGACTAATTAATTCAAAATGAAAATGCTCAGGAAGTTCAATCCTTCCTCCAGTCTCTTAAGAGACTGGGAGTAACAGATGTCAAAACTTATCAATATTCAAAGCCATTTTAATATATTTTACATTTTCTGTTGTTTATTGCTTTAAAACCTTTTTCATTCTAAAATATTCATCTTCAGATATTTCTCCCTTTGCATACCTTATTTTAAGTTCTTCCAAGGATGCATCTTCTGCATATTGTCTGCTCGATTTATTTATTTTCTTGACTATTAAGACTACAGCTACTATGATTAAAATTGTTAATATTGCCATAATTATCATAAAAGCAATCAAGCTAAATCCCATTGCATTATGAAAATTTCCAAATCCGCCATATCCCATCATTTTAACCCCTCCTATCTATCTTTTATAATTTTCATCATCTTTTCAAAAGTATCATCATCTATTTCACCTTTGACATACCTTTGCTTCAATATTGCTTCCGCACTACTTTCTCTTTCATGTTTAATATTTAGATTTTCATTATTCTTATATAAATAATAAATAATCAAACCTATTACTACCCAAATCAACAGCATTATTACCAACTCCTTCAATATTATTAGCTTAAAAAATTGATTTAAATTTAATGTTTTCAATAATATAATCTCTAAATTTTTTTGCAACCGGAGACATGAATCTATCCCTGTGCCATATCATATACAAATAACGCTTTGAATCACAATTTTTAATATGAATTGCCTTTACATCATAAGTATTAAGCCCAAACATTTTAGGCATTATAGCTACTCCCATATTTGCAGAAACTATACCAGCAATCATTGTATCATTTGTAACTTCTGAAACTATCTTAGGTTTTTTATTCAATGTTGATAGGATATTGTCAACATAAATCCTGGTTCCGCACTGATGTTCATAAGTAACCAAATTTTGGTCGCTAATTTCATCTAATTCAACTGATTGTCTCTCTGCCCATGGATGTTTATTGGATACAACTAATGCCATTTCTTCTTCACATATAGTATAAAATTCCAATTCCGGAGCATCCATTTTAGAACCAAACCCTATATCAAATTTACCACTCCTTATTCCGTTTATAATTTTTTGTGAAGTATTCTGGTCATATTCGAATTTAATTTTCAAGTTTTTTTCATCTTCATAAAATTGCTTCACAACGTATGGAATAAAATGCGTGCTTAAAGAACTAACAAAGGACAAAGACACTGTACCGGCATCTGGATTAATCATCTCCTTAACAGCATGTTTCCCTGATTCTATCTTTTCTAGAGCCTCCACTACATAGTCCAAAAAAGCACTTCCATATTTAGTAAGTTTAATATTTCGTCCTTGTTTATAAAACAAAGGTGCCCCTAACTCACTCTCAAGTTCAGAAATTGAATGGCTCAAAGTAGGCTGTGAAATAATCAATGCTCTGGCTGCTTTAGTATATTGCCCATATTCTGCTATTGTTTTAAAATAATATAATTGCTGCAAATTCAAATTTGGCACCTCATTTTAAATAAAAAAATATAGTAATTAATAAAATTATACATCAATAATACATTAATTACTATATTTTTTTAATTCAATTTACTTTGTAAAATAGATTAAACATATTGTTAAAATGTTACTTTTCTTCCTTCTTCAGCTGATAAATAAGCAGCATATATTACTTTTATAGTCTGATATGCCAAATCAAAGTCAGAAGATGGCTTCTTATCATATGCTATAGTTTCAACAAAGTCTTGAAGCTCTCCCATGTAACCTCTTATAATTTCATCAGAAACAAATGCTTTGTTCCAACCTAATTTAGCCGGAAGCATTTCAGAGATAACGACATCTTCTATTCCTTCCTCATCTAAGAAATAAGTATTTAATATATCTGTCGGTGTTATATTACACATCAATGCGTTATCATTGCAATACACTTCAATATAATTTTTAGTTCCCCCAAGAACAGTGTCGGTGGAAATTACCAACGCCTTAGTTCCGTCCGAGAAAGTAATAGTAACAGTTGCAAAATCTTCAACATCATTAGGTTGTGCACTTATGTGTCTATGCTCGTATTCCGTGAGACAATTAGTTGCCACTCCTGTATCGGCCACAACACTTACTATCGTTATTTCTTCACCTCTGGCAATTGCTTCCTGCTGTTTTAGCCATAAAACTCCTGAAAGTGGATGGCAACCGGCTCTCACCAGCGTTCCCCCACCTGTCCCGTTCCATTCACCGGCAACTGGAGAACTTGAGCCTTTTAAGCTCTCTTCACCTTTCAAAAACAATATTTTGCTTTTTTTGGCTGCAATAATCTCCGCAGCTTTCCTTATTGGTGTTGCATATACATAATTTTCAGCATATAAAAATTTCTTATCACTTGCATCTACAACCTTTTTAAGCTCATCCATTGATTTTAATACTTCAGCATACATTTTAGATTTAGGAACATTTTTGCCTATAGGGGCAATGTCACCGGGTTGTCCAAAATAACCTGTTAAAGGTTTTTCACATATTACATGCTTACCTGCAGCTAATGATTTTTCTATCATATCAGGATGCAATGACGGCGGAGTCACAATATCTACTACATCTATTTCAGGATCATTCAATAATTCTTCAAAACTTGTAATTGCCTGCTCAAATCCATATCTGGCTTTCACTTGTTCAGCCTTGGTCAAGTCAATATCAACAACTGTTTTAAGTCTAACAGGAACACCACTTACTTTTTCATATCCATTGCCATGTAAATAAGCTGCATATCCACTACCAACCACACCAACACAAACAGGTTTAACTTGCTTCATATACAAATTCCTCCTTAGCATTCTAATTAATATTTTATGTATTTAAATTATAATATATTAAAATATTAAAAACAAATGCTTAATTTTTATATAATGTATTAGTTTTTTCTATACTATATGATGTATTAAAATAAATACTTAACTTTATTTTAATACATCACAGTCATCATATCTCTTCTTTATATTGATTTCACTCCAGATTCTTCAAATGTAACATCATGC
>SWCH01001406.1_pt1 | contig 26374 bp, 27 predicted proteins | sample 4690051 | NCBI WGS metagenome assembly SWCH01 (sample SAMN10267282, study PRJNA491770) | bioreactor metagenome | isolation source: DHS bioreactor inoculated with | place: Japan: off Shimokita Peninsula | reverse complement strand
ATGGCGTAGATAACACGAAAGATGGCGTCCGATTTTTCTTTTCGCTTCCGGTGGTACATCCATAAGTTATTAAGATAATAGGCGGGCTCCTGAGCTATGAAGTATACTTCATAGCTTTTAGTTTGCAAAAAATCAAAGAAAATAATATTCAAACTTTATATTATCTGCACCTGTTCTGCATTTCGCTGTTGTAATATTTGTGTATCAAATAAAGAAAAGAGGTATTTTATGAAAAAAATAATGATTAGTTTTATGATAGGCATTCTTCTTATTTATATGACTGCCTGCGGAAATACAAATGATGAAAAAGATGTTACATCCAACTTTAAAAACAGTGTTTTTATAGGAGATTCTATTACGGAGGGCTTTGTTATTAATGAAATTCTTGCTCAAGAATATGTAATAGCAGGAGCAGGAGCTACAGCAGGTTTTACCTATGATGATGTAGATGATTTGCCTGAAAAGAATCCGGATAAAGTCTTCATCATGCTGGGATCAGATGATATACTAATGCCCGTGGATAATCCTAAGGAATTATTCAGAGACGATTTAACTAAATTAATTAACAAGATAAAGAAAGAACTGCCCGACTGTGAAATATATCTTCAATCCATAACGCCTGTAACACAGGATGCACTAAAACAAGAACCACGCTATGAAGGAATAGAAGAATATAATGAAATTTTACAAGAGTTGGCTGTTAAATTATCAGTTAATTACGCAGATATAGGAGAATTAGCAAAGGAAAACCACGATTTATTTGCCGAAGATGGTATTCACTTCAAGAAAGAATTTTATTATTTGTGGCTTGAGAAACTTTCTGAGTTAATGTAGAAGAGGGAGTATATGGTTTTTAGCAGTTTGTTTTTTACATTTGCTTTTTTACCGGTCACAGTAATTTTATATTATTCTTTAGGAAGACATTTGAGGAATACTGTTCTTCTTGCTGCAAGCTTGTTTTTCTATGCATGGGGTGAACCTGTATACGTGTTATTAATGTGCGGTTCTATAATAATCAATTACTTTATAGGTATCCTCATAGGCAGATATGATACAGCCAAACGAAAAAGAAAGGTATTTTTTATAACAAGCCTGGTGCTGAATTTAGGCTGTCTCGCTTATTTTAAATATTTTGGCATGATTATAGCCACCATTGCATCCATTGGAAACTGGAATTTGAATTCAGGAACACCATCACTTCCCATAGGAATTTCTTTTTATACATTTCAGACACTATCTTATATGATTGATGTGTACAGAGGAAAAATAAAACCTCAGAAAAAACTGATTTTATTTGCTCTTTATATTTCAATGTTTCCGCAGTTAGTAGCCGGACCTATTGTGAATTATTCAGACATTAAATCACAGTTAGTTGACAGAAGAATGACACTCAAAAAATTCAACTCAGGAATGAGGCGTTTTCTGTGTGGTCTTGCAAAAAAGGTACTTCTTGCCAATAACATAGGTATGTTGTGGTCTGAAGTAAAATTTATGCCTGGTACAGACATTTCAGTAATGATGGCATGGTCTGGAATTATAGCTTTTGCATTGCAGATTTATTTCGACTTTAGCGGTTATTCAGATATGGCTATTGGATTAGGTAAAATGTTTGGATTCCATTTTAAAGAAAACTTTAGGTATCCGTATATTTCCCAAAGCGTATCAGAATTTTGGCGCAGGTGGCATATATCCCTCGGATCATGGTTTAAAGAATATGTATATATTCCCCTTGGAGGTAGTCGTGTAAGTAAATGGAAACTGATTCTAAATATGTTTATCGTATGGTTTCTCACAGGACTTTGGCATGGTGCAAGCTGGAATTTTGTTTTATGGGGACTTTACTTTGGTGCTTTGTTATTAATAGAAAAAATATTCTTGTATAAATACATGATGCGATGGCCAAGGGCTGTACGACATATATATCTATTGATATTTGTTGTTATAGGATGGGTATTCTTTGAATTTACCAATTTGACGGATGCGTTAAATTTTCTGAGAATCATGTTTGGATTGGGGGGAAATACCATTATTGATAACATGTCGATTGTAAAGTTAAAAGCTTATGCCTTCACATACATTATGTGTATTATTGCAGCTTCCCCATATCCCCAAAATATTGCAGTCTTATTAAAAAATGTTCATTACAATATTTATAATTTAGCAGTACATGTATATTATTGTGCACTGATGTTTTGGGCAACGGCATATATGGTCAGTTCAACCTACAATCCATTTATATATTTTAGATTTTAACTGGAGGATTAGTATGAAAATAAATAACAAAAAGGTTTATGCCGCCATACAGAATATAGTGTGCATGTTTCCAATTTTGTTTATACTTTCTATATTTATATTGCATAATGTTCTGCCGGATAAAACCTTTTCAAAAGAGGAGCGACGTTATTTGACACAATGGCCTGTCCTTCATATTGAAAGAGTATTAAATGGCAGTTATGGGAATAAGGTTGAATTATATTTTTCAGATCAGTTCCCGTTTCGCAATTTTTGGATTCATATTCAAAAAGACACCAATCATATTTTATATAATGAAAACGGTGAGTAAAAAGCAATCGACATAATTTAGAGGCTAAGTTTTTGGAAGAATTAAACTACTTGAAGACGCAGCCTCTATAATTATTTTATATGGTCTTTAATAGCTTTAAAGCTTTCCTTACTAATAACATGTTCAATTTTACAAGCATCTTCCGCGGCAATTTGTGAGGGTACACCTAATTTTTCAAGCCATAATGAAAGTAGTTCATGTCTTTCATAAATCATTTCTGCAATTTCCTTTCCAGATTTCGTTAAATAAATAAAGCCTGAATCTGTTACAGTAATATGATTATTTTCTCTAAGGTTTTTCATTGCTATACTGACACTGGATTTTTTAAATCCAAGTTCATTTGCTATATCAACTGATCGCACAACAGGAAGGCTTTTACTTAAAATCAAAATTGTTTCCAAATAATTTTCAGCAGATTCATTCATGCTCATAGTTTCATATCACCTCTAATATTAATAAATTTGTATTAATTATATCAAGACAAAACTTATGTCTTTGTTTCATTAGTTGTATTTATTATAACATAAATGTAAGCATTTTTCAAACAATTACGCAAAGATTCTCATACTTATCCATTTAATAAAAATATTAATATATTACGTTAATGATAAAAAAATCAATAAGGTTATTGACAACTAATACGCGTTAGGTTATACTAACTTTAGTGGAAATGAAAATCATTATCAATATTATAGGAAAGAGGATGAGATTATGCCGTTATCAATGGTAAAAGAAGGCGAACCTAATGTAATTAAAAAGGTTGGTGGAAAGGAAGAAACACGAAAGTTCCTGGAAAATCTTGGATTTGTAACAGGTGGAATCGTAACTGTTATATCTGAAATCAGGGGTAATATAATTGTGAATGTAAAAGATTCCAGAGTTGCCATTGGAAAAGATATGGCCAATAAAATTATGGTTTAATGTAAATATATATAAATGAAAGAGGGAGTGCTATATGAAAACACTAAAAGAAGTTGCTTGCGGTCAGACTGTTAAGGTTAAACAACTTACAGGGGAAGGACCATTGAAAAGGCGTATTATGGATATGGGTATTACAAAAGGTGTTGATATTTTTGTAAGAAAAGTTGCACCGCTTGGAGATCCGGTTGAAGTAACAGTTAGAGGGTATGAATTATCTCTTCGTAAGGCAGATGCAGAGATGATTAAAGTGGAATAATTTTTTTTAATAGTTGGTTAGCTGCAACTAACATGAGATAGAAGTAACAAATAAACAACAGCAGCGACAAATAAAATTATATATTAAGAAAAGGAGCATAGAAATGTCAATTAAAATTGCGTTAGCAGGTAATCCGAATTGTGGTAAAACAACGTTATTTAATGCACTGACAGGGTCGAATCAATTTGTTGGTAACTGGCCGGGTGTTACGGTTGAAAAAAAAGAAGGTAAGCTAAAAGGAAATAAAGATGTAACCATTATGGATTTACCAGGTATTTATTCTTTATCACCATATACTTTAGAAGAGGTGGTAGCAAGAAATTATCTCATAACAGAAAGGCCAGATGCCATTTTAAATATTGTTGACGGAACAAATATTGAACGAAATCTTTATCTTTCAACACAGTTGATGGAACTTGGTATTCCGGTAATCATGGCGGTAAATATGATTGATATATTAGAAAAAACCGGTGAAAAGATACACATTGATAAGCTTAGTAAAAAGCTTGGATGTGATGTGGTTGAAATCTCTGCTTTGAAGGGAACAGGAATTAAGGAAGCAGCTGAAAAAGCGGTAATGCTGGCAAAACAAAAGAATGCAGGGGTACCAGTTCATAAATTTGCACCTAAGGTAGAGGAAATTATTCATTCGGTAGAGGATAAGCTTGGAATGGATATTGTTGAAGAACAGAAAAGATTTTTTGCAATTAAACTTTTGGAAAAAGATGACAAGATAGAAAATCAGATGAAAATAGTACCTGATGTATCTGAAGAAATTAGAATATTAGAAGATGAATTTGATGATGATACGGAAAGTATTATTACCAATGAAAGGTATGTATACATTTCATCTATTATTGGAGAATGTTGCACAAAGAATAAAAGTGAAAAACTTACACCATCTGATAAAATAGACAGGATTGTTACAAACAGGTGGCTTGCACTTCCAATCTTTGCAGTGGTTATGTTTTTTGTTTACTACATATCTGTTACTACAGTTGGAACATGGGCAACAGATTGGGCAAATGATGGGGTATTCGGTGATGGATGGAGTTTATTTGGATTAGATATTCCGGGAGTTCCTGTTTTATTTGAAACAGTGTTAAATGCAATTGGTTGTGCTGACTGGCTGCAGGGATTGATTATTGATGGTATTGTTGCCGGTGTTGGTGCTGTACTTGGATTCGTTCCTCATATTTTTTGGTATTGTTGCCGGTGTTGGTGCTGTACTTGGATTCGTTCCTCAATGCTTATATTATTTATTTTTCTTGCTTTTTTGGAATCATGTGGATATATGGCACGAGTTGCGTTTATAATGGACAGAATTTTTCGCAAATTTGGACTTTCAGGTAAATCTTTTATTCCTATGTTAATTGGAAGCGGTTGTGGTGTTCCCGGTATTATGGCATCCAGAACAATTGAAAGCGACAGAGATCGTAAAATGACAATTATGACTACGACTTTCGTTCCATGTGGTGCGAAACTTCCAATAATTGCATTGATTGCAGGAGCTTTGTTTAACGGAGCATGGTGGGTTGCACCAAGTGCATATTTTGTTGGAATTGCAGCGATTATTTGTTCTGGTATAATTTTAAAGAAAACAAAGATGTTTGCAGGTGATCCGGCACCGTTCGTAATGGAGTTACCGGCATATCATATGCCTACTGTTGGGAATGTACTTAGAAGCATGTGGGAAAGAGGATGGTCATTTATTAAAAAGGCAGGTACAATTATTCTCTTATCAACAATTGTTGTATGGTTTGCAATGAGCTTCGGCTGGGCCGATGGTTCCTTTGGAATGCTAGAGGCAGATCAGCTTGACGGAAGTATCCTTGCTTCTATTGGAAATGTGCTGGCTCCTATATTTGCTCCTCTTGGCTGGGGCGACTGGAAAATGGCAGTTGCAGCTGTAACAGGATTGATTGCAAAAGAAAATGTAGTTGGAACATTTGGTATTCTCTTTGGCTTTGCAGAAGTTGCAGAGGACGGAGCAGAAATTTGGGGCTCTCTTGCAAGCAGCATGACAGCAGTTGCAGCGTATTCATTCCTTGTTTTCAATCTTCTTTGCGCACCTTGTTTTGCAGCAATGGGAGCAATTAAGAGAGAGATGAATAATACAAAATGGTTTTGGTTTGCAATTGGATATCAGACTTTGCTTGCTTATGTTGTATCACTTTGTGTATACCAAATCGGAAGTATGATTACAACCGGTGTTTTTGGAATCGGAACTGTTGTTGCATTTTTATTGGTAATTGGATTTATTTACATGCTCGTTAGACCTTACAAGGAAAGCAAGACGCTAAATGTTGATTTGAAAAAAGTAGCTAGGGCAAAATAATATCAGCCAAGGATAGATTAAGAGTTTGCATTAGGAAAGAATAAAAATTGTATTAACAGGAGGTCGTTATGGGGACAATTATTACTGGAATTATTTTAATTGGTATTGTATTTATGGTTGTAAAAAATATGATACGAGATAAAAAACATGGAAAGTCAATACAGTGTGGCAGTGATTGCAAGCATTGTGGAGGTCATTGCCATTAGACAGGAGGATGCTGGCGGTGCAGGAATTAATTAAAGCAGGCAGAAAAACGCATGATTCAAGAAACTACCATAGAACACAGATGCAAAAAGATATTATCATTCAAAAGCTGAAGGAAAAGGGTGGAAGAATCACAAAACAAAGGTTGATGCTGCTGGATATTATTTTAGAAGAAGATTGCTCCTGCTGTAAAGAAATTTATTATAAGGCAGCAAAAAAAGATAGTAAAATTGGAACGGCAACTGTTTATCGCTTGATTAATACTCTGGAGGAGATAGGTGCAATCAGCAGGAGAAATATGTATAAAATATCTTGTGGTGAAGAATGTGAAATAGAAAATGCGTGTACCATTAAACTAGATGATAATACAGTATATCATCTATCTGCAAAAAAGTGGAACTCTGTCATTGCTTCTGGATTGAAAGCATGCGGTTACATGAAACATCAGAACATACTTAGCGTAGTTGTAAAACAATGCAAATGTGAAGACTGAGATATCAATGATAATATAAAGAAGACGAATTTGCGGAGAGTAGTTCGTCTTTTTTATTGCAACCTTTTATGCATTTTGTCGTCTAAATTGTAAGGAGGGTTGATGGTGGCAGAAAAAATATTGATTAAAAGCTTAAAAAGAGGTAAAGAAGAAGCATACAGACAACTAGTTGAAGATTATGGAAACAAACTTTTAAAAACCTGCTACCTGATATTAAAAGACAGAGAGGAAGCAGAGGACGTTGTTCAGGAAACTTTTATAAAAGTATTTCAGAAAGTGGAAACCTTCAGAGAAGAATCAGGACTCTATACATGGATTTACACTATAGCTCTCAACTTATCAAGAGACAGACTGAGAAGGAAAAAAGATATGCTCACTCTTGAAGATGAGTTAATTGGAGATAATGATGTTGAGTCTCATGTGGAAATGAGCATTGACAGAGAAATATTGAGAAAAGAGATTTTTGAGCTCAATTCACTATATAGGGAAGTGCTGGTACTTTTTTACTTTGAGGATCTTTCCATAAAGGAAATATCAAATTTGCTTAATGAAAAAGAAGGAACAATAAAAAGCAAGCTTTCAAGGGGAAGAAATATATTAAAGGAAAGTCTTTTGAAAGGAGGTCGGTTAAATGATAGAGAAAGATAAACTTGGAGAAGAGATAAGAGATATTTTGGAAGAAGAAACATTTGGCATGACCCTGTCTCAGACATCTTTGGATAATATACTTCAAAACAGGAAGAAGCCATTAATTAAAAAAATAAGTGACTTTTTAAACAAGGAAATTGAGATTCCAATAGCACCTGCAATTATTGGCTTTGTAGCTTTGTTTGTTATTATGGTAGTACCCGGAGATTTATTTAAGTCACAACAGGACAGAATTATTGATATAGGAGGTTCACGTGTAATTATGAGAGAAAATTACGAGGTGAGTAAGAAATGAAGATGAAAATTAAAGTAAAGACTCTGATTTTTGCTGCTCTTGTATTTACATTGACATTTGTGTGGGGAATACCTGCAGCAACTCTCGGAATAGCTAATTATCTTGAAAAGAAGAATTCTGACAAAGCGGTTCTTTTCTTTGAAAAATATGCTGACTATCCTACTTCTTCAAATATTGAGGCGAAGTTTTTATATGCAGACAGCTTGATAGAAGGTTTTGACAAGTACTCAATCTTTTTCAATGGTTGGGGAGGAGGGGAAGATACAAGTCCCGAAAATATGGAAAAGGCAAAAAAAATTCTTATTAATATTATGAAGGAAAATCCACGTAATGAAAGCGAAAAAGGATACTACCTTGATTCATATAAAATGATTCTTGATATGGCAATTGCTGCAGGAAATGTGGATATGCTTAATCAGTGGATTTCATTTGGACAGAAATGTGATGATGAAAGATTAATATATATTTCAGATATATACAATGGATTTTTTCTTCATGTAAATGGAGATAATGAAGGTGCAAAGAAGATAATTGAAAAGTATGATATGACAAATGTTGCTGATGGAAAACTGGATGTATTGAAAGGAGAAATAGCATTATTTGATGGAGAATATGAAGAAGCAAAAAAAATGTTTGAAAAAGTAAATGATAACTGGCAAGCAAGAGATGAAATAATTTTTGGTTCAAATGGATATCATTACGATAGAAGCTTTTGGATTGATAGAACCATGAAAGAATTTAAAGGAAATAATGTTATAAGGGGAACCGTAACATATGAAGGAAAACCAATGCCGTTTGTGGAGATATATGTTCAGGAAGCAGACGGGGGTTTTAGAAGCGGTGGTGAAAGCTATATCGGTATTACAAATAAGAACGGAGAATTTCAGACCCTTGGACTTAAGGACGGGGTATATAATATTGGAATTGGCATAGAAGGATACCTTCTTACTGACAAAGTACTTCAGCGTTCAAACTATCAGTATCTTGAACTCAATGGGGACGACGGAGAAATCAACTTTGTTTTTAACAACACTTTAAATGTAAGCCTGCCTAAACCAGGAGAGAAAGTATCAGGAGAAGAATTTACCGTATCGTGGGAAGAAGTAAGAGGTGCAGGCTATTATACAGTTGAGCCTGTAATTTTCTCAGAGCCTTATGAAAAAAGTGGAAGCAGCTTCCGTTCGCCGACAATTGACGAGAATGGAGAAACTAGATTTACCGGAACATCAGCTACCTTTAATATAAGTATGTTAAGGAATCAACTTAGCGGATTAACTTTTGAAGGAGAAGAAATGCTTCTTGGACCAAATGCGGTTCTTGGAATATTCATGCATGGAATTGAGTACCCTATAGTTGTAAATGCATATGATGATAACAATAATCTTATAACAAGCAGTCTCCCTTTAAGAGCATACTATGACCAGATTTCAAGTATAACTATAGAAGGAAGCATTACTGAGGGTGAAGATATGATTCTTTGCAAAGATTATCCTAAGGCAATTGAGTTTTATGAAAATATACTTAAAGATACACCTGATGATAAAGATGCTCTGAGATATCTTACAAAAATTTACGGAATTGGTTGGAAAAAAGGAGAAAAAAACATTGAAAGGGCAATTGCTCTAGGACAGAAATATACAGATGTATCAGGAGACAGTAAGCTGTTGTTTGAAATCCTTAAATCTATGGATGTCAATGAATTAAAGGAAAATATGGAACTTGTTGATTCAGTTTTGGATATAGAAAGTGAAAATACAGATGACGATGGTTATTACTTCTTGAGCAAATACAATATTGCTTTAGAAAATTATGAAAGCGCAAGAGATGCTCTGAACAATATTGAGAGTTATGTGTCTGATAATCTTTTTTATCTTAATATGTATTTTGGAGATTATATGAAAGCAGCTGCAAATATTCAGTCGAAAAACTTCTATATTTCCAGGCTATCCTCCTATAAAGTTACGCAGACGCTAGAAGCACTTGAAAACAGTCCGCCAAATGCTGCAGATAAAAAGGCATTTGATGACTTTTTGCTAAAGCTTGTTACAGGTATTCATCATGAAGAAGGAAAATCAATATATGATGAAACCATAAAACGAATTTCAAATGTAAATCTAAATGCAATTCTTTATGAAATTTACATTGAGAGAAATTGGGATAGAGAATTCTAATGGTTGAAAGTATATAAAGTCAGTGATAAAATATATAAAATTAACTAATTATTTGAGATAAAAATTACACAAGGAGATAATATATATGAATAATACACTGATTGTTTATTATTCACTTTTCCAAAACACTAAAAAATTAGCATTAGAAATATCAAAACAGACTGGTGGCAATATAAGAGAATTAATTCCTTTCGAGAATTATTCCTTTGACTATAATACAGCTGTTAAAGAAGTAAGAAATCAAATTTCTCGGGGGTTTTGTCCTAAGCTAATATCCGGAAGTGAGTCAATAGATGATTATCAAACAATATTTATAGGAACACCTAATTGGTTTAAAACATTAGCTCCTCCGGTTATGAGTTTTCTCAGGAAACATAACTTTGAGGGTAAAACAGTAATTCCGTTTTGTACTCATGGAGGAGGCGGATTTGGTAAAATTGAAAATGATATTGCCAAAGAGTGCTCAAAATCTATAATCCTGCCTGGTATTGCCATAAATGGCAATGCTGAATCGGAAGAGGTCATAAACTGGCTTAATACAATTGATTATGAGTTACAAAAATAAATATAAATATGGTGCTATGAGCCTCAAACTTAAGTTTTGAGGCTTTTTATATATTTTTGTTATGAAATTAGTAAATTAGGATAAAATATGTTGACAGGGGTGTTAGTATATGATATATTTTATTGACAGTATAGTCAGTAAAAAGCAAAGGAGAGGAAGTTATGCCTACAAAGCTTTATGATAAAAAACAGATTTTAGATGATTGTCTGGCTGTATTTGCCAGATACGGATATGAAAAAACTTCTACAGTTATGCTGGCTAAGGCAGCTGGTATTTCTAGATCGCTGATTTTTCATCATTTTAATAATAAAAAGGAATTATATCTGTCTTTACTTGACAGATGTTTTGAAAAAGGAAGTATAGAAGTGGGATTTGATAATGAGCTTAAGCAGCAGGACTTTTTCAAAGTTAAGGATAATATCAGCATGAGTAAGTTTAAATACTATAAGAAGAATCCGGAAATGTATAAAGTTATTATGGAGGCTTTTTACAATACACCAAAAGAATTAAAGGCTGAGATTAATGAAAAGTATGGCGAGTTAATTAATACCAGAGATAAGGAATTAGAGAAATTATTTGAAAAAATTCCTTTAAAAGATAATGTTAACAGCAAACAGGCATTTAAATTAATTAAACTTATACTGGACCATTTTGAAAATAAATATATATCAGAAGTGTTAGAAGATAAAAATTTGGACGAAACATATCTGCAAAGCTTTATTGAAGAAAGAAATGATTTTCTCAATATGGTTAAATATGGAATTCAAAAATAAAGGGGTATCTATTATGAAAAATATGGTTAAAAAATTTAAAGAATTAACTCCAGAGTTTCAGGTATATGCAGGCGGAAAGGGATGCATGCTTGCAAAAATGTATCAAAAGGGTTATCCAGTTCCCGATGGTTTCGTTATATTGCCATATGCCTTTGAAAATGAAAAACTTAATAGTCAGGCATGGAATGAAATTCAAATTTTTTTGGAGGATATTAGAAAGGTCAATGAAAATGCTCTGTTTGCGGTGAGATCATCAGCATTAAGCGAAGATTCGGCTCAGGCATCATTTGCCGGAGAATTTGAAACAATTCTTAATGTTGAAACAAATAAGGAAATTCAAAAAGCCATTGAAGTTGTTTTTAGCTCAAAAGAATCTGAGAGAGTAAAAGTTTATAGCTCAGTTCAGGGTATGGACCATTCACATCAGATAGCAATAGTCATACAGCTGATGGTACCGTCTGAAATTTCAGGAGTATTATTTACGGCTGATCCTATAACAGGAAGTTTTACAAACATGATTGGTAATTATGTGCATGGATTGGGAGAACAACTTGTATCTGGAGAAGCAAATGCATATAGCTTTAAGTTAATTAGACCAAAGGGGAAATATGATGGTCCGGATGAATTTAAAGGATATGCCAAAACCCTGTATCAATATGCCTCAAGGCTTGAGAAGGAGTTTGAAGCCCCTCAGGATATTGAATGGGCTGCGGTAAATGGGAAACTTTATATTCTGCAAGCAAGACCAATAACGACATTAACTTCTGGAAATCCGGACACATATGAAATAAATGAAAGTTTAGTAAGCGATGCTTTGTGGGTAAATACAAATGTTGGAGAGGCGATTCCCGATGTCATTTCACCTCTTACATGGAGTATAGTAAGGGCTTTGGACATTGAATCCGGTTTTGTACCAGGTTATTATTTGTGGTCAGGGAATATTTGCGGAAGAATATATTCAAATATAAGTCAAAGATTATCTGCTATCACAGCATTGTATGGGAGTTCAAAACTTGGCATAAAAATGCTGGGTGAAGTATTTGGTCAGATGCCTGAAGGATTAACTATTCCTGTCTATCCGTTTTTAAGAATGGATGTACTAAAAGCAATGGTACCGGGAATCAGATATTACTTGAAAAAGAATCGCGAAACTTCAAAAAACCTGGAGCAATATATTCAGGATACTCCAAATTGGTGTGTAAAGATGACGAAAGCAATTGAAAAAACAAGCACCAAAGAGGAATTGCTGAACTTATGGAAAAATGAACTTGAGCCGTACAACAAAAAGGCATGGTGGGGACTCATAGTAAGCGGAACTAAAGCCGTACTTGCTTTAACCTTAAGTAAAAAGCTTACAAAACTGGTGGGTACAGAAGATGCAAATACTATTTTATCCAACCTAAGGGGGGATTCGGAGCTTGCAAGTCTTGGACCAGTTGTGGGTATTTCCAAAGTTCTCAAAGGAGAAATCAGTCGTAAAGAATACCTAAAACAGTACGGTCATAGAGGTCCCCATGAGTTTGAACTGTCTATACCGGATCCCACAGAGGATACGAATTGGCTGGAAAGACAAATTGCGGAGTTTGAAGAGTCAGATATAGATGTGGATGGACTTCTTCAGAAACAGCATGCTCAATATAAAGATGCGTTGAAGAGGTTTGGGGCTCGTTTACCAAATAAAGTAAAATGGCTTGAAAAACAAATAGCAAAGGCGTCAGAAGGTGCTCGCATCAGGGAAGCAGCACGTTCTGAATTTGTAAGGGTATTCAGGGTTATACGTACATTTGCACTTAAAACAGGTGAACTGACCGGAATAGATGATGATGTCTTTTTCCTTTATATTAATGAAGTAGAGGACCTATTGTCTAATAATGATGCAAAAGTTAAGTATATTCCGGCAAGAAAAGAAAATTATGAAAAATATAAATCACTGCCGTCATTCCCATCAGTTATACGCGGACGCTTTAATCCTCTAGAATGGATAAAGGATTCAAATAGGAGAATGGACTTATACGATTCAACAATTCCGACAGTTGTTATGTCTGATTCTGAAATGCTTAAGGGTTTTGCCGGAGCATCAGGCAAAGTAGAAGGAACTGTACGTATTTTGGCAACTCCTGAGGAAGGCGGAGATCTTCTTCCGGGAGAGATTTTAGTTGCGATAACTACTAATGTAGGCTGGACCCCTCTTTTCCCAAGAGCTGCAGCAATAATTACCGATGTAGGTGCACCTTTGTCTCATGCTGCTATTGTAGCTCGCGAACTCGGCATTCCTGCTGTTGTAGGTTGCCAAAATGCAACTCTGAGACTTAAGACAGGTGATCGTGTTATAGTTGATGGCGGTCAGGGAATTGTTCATATATTAAAATAAGCTGTATCATAAACATTAATTATGTAGCAAATAAGAAGATGTTACATATCCTAGAATAGGATTTATTATTGTAATATCATTATTAAGCGAATGTTTATTAATACAGGGGGGTAATTCATGCGATGGTATAATGTACGTACTTTACAACAAAGACCTATTATTGTGAATGGATACGCATATCCGTTTATAAATCAATCGGTTTTCCAACAATGGACAAAAGACTTAACTTATGTGTCGTCGTTTAGTTATGGGTTTGATGAAAATGGATATTTAATTCCATTATCTGACGAGAATTTAATATTGGATGCATACAGAAGCGGTGTCGCACCGATTATGGTGTTGACACCGCTGGATGCAGAGGGTAGATTCAGCAATGAATTGGCTAGTAGAGTATTAAATAATGAAGCTGCCAGAAATAATCTGGCAAATAATATTTTACAAGAAGTTATAAGAAAGGATTACCATGGAGTAGATTTTGACTTTGAATTTATCTTTTCAGAAGATGCAGATGAATATGTTCGTTTAGTTGCACAGGTAGATGAAATGTTGAATGCAATAGGTGGGATAACATTAGTAGCATTAGCTCCCAAAACTTATACAGAACAACCGGGATTGCTTTATGAAGGACATGATTACAGAGGTTTAGGAGATGCAGCTGATTTATCACTATTAATGACATACGAATGGGGATATACTTATGGGCCGCCAATGGCTGTGGCACCAATAAACAATGTTAGAGAAGTTATTGAATATGGCATAACACAAATACCTCCACAAAAAATATTGATGGGGATACCTAACTATGGATATGATTGGACATTACCTTATGTTAGAGGAGAATCAGCAGCTGAAACCGTTTCAAATGTTGAGGCTGTCCTGAGAGCCGAAAGATACGGTGCGCAAATACAATATGATGAAACAGCTCAAGCTCCATTTTATGAGTACACTGATTCTCAAGGACGCCAACATGTTGTATGGTTTGAGGATGAGAGAAGTTTGAGGGCAAAACTTGAGTTGGTTGATGAATACGACCTTGCCGGAGTTGGTTTTTGGACAGTTATGAATCCATTTCCGGCAGCATCAAATTTGTTAAGTGAGATGTATGGCGTATCGAAGGTAATTTAGATATATTTTTTCTTAATAAGTTGAAGGTTTTTTAGTTGAAAAGTATAATATGAAAATGAAGGCATTAAGTTTACAATTGATGCCTTCATTTTTATTACTTCCAGTATATGTGCTAACTTGCCGGAAAAGGTGCAATCCAAGGTAATATAAAAAAATATCAATATTAAACAATATTTTTTGAGTTCCCCCAAAATTGCAAATAAAACAACCAAGAAACCGCTAATTTGAAATATTTAAAGATATCTTAAGAATCTGTGGATAACTTTTTATTTATTTTCTTTACTTTGTGAATAACTTTTAAATTTACAATTTTTTTGTTTTAAGATAACATTTATAAAATGGGTAAACTCAAGAATATTTATATTGCTAAATAGGTTTATATAATATAGACTAAAATTATACGCTAATACTATATAAATTAATAAAGAGTCATCATGCAAGAATATAATTATTTTGTAGTTAGTGGCTCATTTATATAAAAAAAACAAGTAACATATTGAAAATACTACTTGATTTAAAGAGAGGCAATATTATGAACAATATTGAAATTAGAGAAAGAAACCTTGAAGATGTAAATAAGTTTTGTGATTTTTTAATGAAATTAGATAATGAAGCAGAGTATATGATTTTTGAAAAGGGTGAACGAAATGTTAATAAGGAGGTGATACAAAAGAATATTGAATCTGTAATTAATAATGGTAATGTGTGCTATGTTGCATTAGATAATGATGAAATAATCGGTTATGTAATAGCTGTCAGAGAACATTTTATCAGAACCCGCCATGTGGCAGTTGTTGTAATTGGTATTTTGGAAGAGTATTGCAGCAAGGGCATTGGACACATGTTGCTTAAAAATATTATAAATTGGGCAAAAATTAATGGAGTAAAGAGGCTTGAGTTAAACGTAATTACAGAAAATGAGAGAGCGGTTAATTTATATAAAAAATGTGGATTTAAAATTGAAGGTACAAGAAAATCATCAACATTAATAAATGGTAAATATTATGATGACTTTTATATGGCAAAAATTATAGAAAACTAGCTTAGATCAAATTGTAGTTGATAAGATAGCAGAAAAAGACTATTTAAATAGCATGAAATAAAGTGTAACCATATTTCCAAAGAAACTTATAAAAGTGTAATTATAAATACATAATAATTAAGTGAAAAACTGAATAAAAAAATAAGTCAATATAAAAAAGCGAGGATAATAATGAAAAAGATTTTAATGTTTGGAAGTAAGCATTGACCAGAATGTTCACCTGCAAAAGAGTTACTTTTGCAAAATAATATAAATTATTTATACTTAGATATTACTGAAAATATGATTAATTTGAAAAAATTTTTAAAGTACAGAGATAATTATAAAGATTTTGCTGAAATAAAAATTAACAATAGAGTAGGATTGCCATGCATTGTAGTAAATAATGGTGAAGAAATAATTTTTGACATTGAAAAGAATTTAGATAAATTAAAAGAATAATTAGATAAATGTTTTTGTATTTTAAAATTAACATAAAAAATAGAAAGGAAACTTTATGTATATTAGAAAAACTAAACTTAACGATATTGATAAAATAATGAAGATATATGCACAAGCAAAAAAATTTATGAAAGAAAGCGGAAATCCAAATCAGTGGGGTAAAGAATACCCTGAGACTTCTTTAATTGAATCTGATATAGAAAGCGGAAATAGTTTTGTGTGTATTGAAAATGAAGAAATTGTAGGAACTTTTTATTTTGTAGAGGGGGAAGACCCTACATATGCAAAAATTTATAAAGGACAGTGGCTTGACAGTGAACCATATGGAGTTATTCATAGAATTGCATCTTCTAATATTAAACGAGGTGTTGCAACATTTTGTTTGGATTGGAGTATTAAACAGTGCGGAAATATTCGTATAGATACCCATCATGATAATATTCCAATGCAAAAATTATTGGAAAAGATAGGTTATGCTAAGTGTGGAATTATTCATTTAGCAAATGGCGATGAAAGAATTGCATATCAAAAAAATATTTTTATAAATAATTAGGAATGGTTGTATTAAAGAGATATTAACAGAACATTTCATAAAAAATAAATATACAAATAGTAAAAAAATGATATAATAAATACATAGATGAAACAAAGGCATGGGCCTTTGCCTGATTGTATTTATTGTATTGGTGTGAAGCAAGCCGATTAGCGGCTTGCACTTATGATTTAATATATAAAATTAATTTGACTATTTGTATTAAAATATAATAAATTATAAGAGGGAGGAAAACGTATGGCGTTTTTAGACAAATTAGGCAAGACAATTGGCAATGTTGCTGATTCAGCATCTGAAAAAGCAAAGGATTTTGCAGAAACAACAAAATTAAACTCTGCTATTTCAGCTGAAGAAAAAAGTATCAATCAATGTTTTCTTGAAATTGGAAAGTTTATTTATGAACAAGAAAAAAATAATTTAGATAGCCCAGTAGCTGAACTTTGTAATAAAATTTCTGATTCCATGAAGAATATTGAAGATTTGAGACAAAAAATTAAAGATATTAAAAAAGAGTAATCAAAGAATTTAAAAAATGAGATTGTAGATACGGTCTCATTTTTTAAGTATTTTTTAGTACGTAAAAATTATATGTTGAACTGGTAAAATAATTAGTAAATTTAAAGTTCTTATTGCATTTGGTATGACTTTATTGTAAAATATAACAAGGATGTTATAGGATGTGATAAAATAATGAGATACATAGGTAGCAAAGTTAACCTATTAGATAAAATACAAGAAGTTATAGATGAAAATGTTACAGATCAAGTTGATGTATTTATGGATTTGTTTTCTGGAACAGGGATTGTTGGAGAATATTTTAAGAAAGATTACAGAATTCTTTCAAATGATATTCTCTATTTTTCCTATATATTGCAGAAGGCAAGAATAGAGAATAACTCGGTACCAAGTTTTTCAAATTTAAAGAAAATAGGAATAAATGACCCTTTGCTTTATTTGGAAACAGAAACTTTTGATATTAGTCAGAGTTTTTTTATAACAAGAAATTATTCTCCTTATGAAAATTGTGATAGGATGTATTTTACAACTGAAAATGCTGCTAGAATAGACTTTATTCGTTTGAAACTCAATGAATGGAGGTATAAAAAGTTAATTTCCGATAAAGAATTCACCTATCTTTTGGCGACCTTGATTGAGGCAATACCATACATTTCAAATATTTCAGGGACTTATGGCGCTTACTTAAAACATTGGGATAATAGAGCATTAGGAAAATTGAAATTACGAAGGATTGATATTACTAATAACCAAAGATACAATAAATGTTATAATGAGGATTCAAATAAACTTATAAAAAAAGTAAAAGGTGATATTTTATATATAGACCCTCCTTATAATGGTAGGCAGTATATTACAAACTATCATTTGCTTGAAACTGTAGCACGCTATGATGATCCAAGTATCTATGGAGTAACAGGTCTCAGACCTTACGAAGATGAAAAATCTTTATATTGTTTAAAGAAAGATGTAGCAAATGCATTTAATGAAATAATTAAAACAGCTAAATTTAAGCATATTATTGTAAGCTACAGTTCGGATGGCTTGTTAACTGAAAAAGAAATTGAAGGAATTCTCACTAAAAATGGATTAAAAGAAACATATAAATTATATAAAATACCTTATCGAAAATATAAAAGCAAACATAAGCAAGAATCTAATGAACTATATGAGTATATTTTTTATATTCAAAAAGATATATTAACTACTAACCCTTTATCAAAACGTAAAACGGTTAATGTTGACAGTTATAAGGGAGTTAATTATGTTAAAAGTCCACTAAACTATATTGGAGGCAAATACAAATTATTAAATCAAATATTGCCATATTTCCCTAAAAAAATAAATAAATTTGTAGATTTATTTGCAGGTGGTTTTAATATTGGAATCAATATTGATGCAAATAAGATTTATGCCAATGATATTAATGATTATGTAATAGAAATATTAGAAACATTAAAGAATAATAGTACAGATTTTATAATAAACCATATTGAAAATAGAATCAAAGAGTTTAGTTTATCAAAAGAGAATGAAGAAGGATTTATAAGGTTTAGGAATTTTTATAATTCAAATAAAAATCCCTTAGATTTATATACGTTGATATGTTATTCTTTTAATTATCAATTTAGGTTTAATAATGACAGGGAATATAATAATCCTTTTGGGAGAAATCGAAGTCAGTTTTCTAAGGAACTTAAAACAAAATTAATAAGATTCTCAGAGGAATTGAAGAAAAAGAATATAGAATTTGTTAATAAAGAATTTGAAAATTTTGATTTTTGTCTGATAGATAAAGACGATTTTGTTTATTGTGATCCTCCATATCTTATTACTACAGGATCATATAACGATGGTAATAGAGGGTTTAAAAATTGGAATAAAGATCAAGAAGTAAAACTTCTGAATTTGTTGGATTCTTTAAATAAGAGAAATATTAAGTTTGCACTTTCTAATGTTTTAAGACATAAAGGTGAAGAAAACATCATTCTCATAGAATGGTCAAAGAAATATAAAGTTCATAAATTGAATCACAATTATTCTAATTCAAGTCATAATACAACTCGTGGAGATAGTGAGGAAGTTTTGATCACAAATTATATCGAATAGCAAATTTGCTATTCGTTTTTTTTTCTTTATATGTTAAGATAAATAAGATAAAGTTTACATATAGGGGGATAGTTTTATGGAGCAAGTAAGATTAGCTGATATATCAATAAGAACTTTTGGCTGGATTCAAAATCCAGGAGACTTTAATAAATTAAAAAAGGTAGTTCAAGTTTTTGACCACACATCTAGCATACATATAGATTTAAAAATAAATCGAATTCCATCAATGATTTCAGAACAAGATGGAAGAGACCGTTTTATAGATGCTCTAAATAAAATTCCATTAAAACTTAAATATAAAGATTTAACAGGTACATCATTTACACCTAGAAGCAGTGCAAGGTGTAATGGTATTATACAAGCTATTGTAGAAGGACAAGGAGGAAAGAAATTTGTTGATGATTGGTCAGCTGATGGGTTTGTCAGATGGGCGCATGCATTAGGATTTATTGATTATGAGTATACAACTGATACGTTTTTCATTACTCAATCCGGTTTTGATTACTCTAGGTCCATGGAAGGAAGTAACGGAGAAAAAAATATTTTAATAGATGCGGTATTATCATATCCGCCTGCAGTTAGAGTATTAGATTTATTATCTAATGGAGATCATTTAACTAAATACGACATAGGAAAAGTTTTGGGTTTTTCAGGGGAATCAGGATTTACATCATTACCTCAGAATATTTTAATTAATGCTTTAGCAACATGTAAAGATGCTAAGGAACGCAATAAAATGAAATCTGATTGGGATGGTTCATCTGATAAATATGCTAGGATGATTGGCAGTTGGTTGGCTAAAATTGGGTTAGTATCTAAAGCAGGCAAAACATTTAAAGTAGTTGTAGATGGTATAGATGAATCAGTAACTATATCTCATGCATTTAAAATTACTCCTGAAGGACTAAAGCAATTAAGAAGGGCAAAAGGTTTAAGTAAATCTCAAAGAATTGTAAAAAGAGTTCATTGGGAAATGCTTGCTACTAAAAAGATGGATAGAGTATATGTTAGAACTAGAAGGGCATATATTCTAAAAGCTTTAGAAAGTTCTTCTGGGTTAATTAATTTAGATAAAATAAAAGATATATTAGAAACTAAAGGTCTATACGAGAATATTCAGACCATACAAGATGATATAAAAGGACTGATTAATATAGGATTGAACATTGAAACAAGCAGCAGAGGACATAGTTTAAAAGATTCAATAAATGACTTTACAATACCGGTTATAGAAGTTGAACAAGCATCGAAGAGTTCCATAGAAGAAATGAAATCTATGTTAAGAACTCAATTAAATATAATTTCTCATGATTATTTGCAGTTAATAGAGATTTCTCAAGACCCACAACAAAACCGTCTATTTGAAATGAAGGTTATGGATTTGTTTATTAATGAATTTGGTTACAAAGGCAGGCACTTGGGTGGCAGCCGTAAACCTGACGGAGTAATATATACAGAAGGACTTAGTAAAAATTATGGTGTCATCATTGATACTAAGGCATATAAAGATGGATATAATTTACCAATAACACAAGCAGACGAAATGGAAAGATATGTTCGTGAAAATAACGATAGAAATGATGCAGTTAATCCAAACAAGTGGTGGGAGATATACCCTTCAAATATAAATGATTTTAGATATTTATTTGTCAGTGGATATTTTAAAGGTAATTTTGAAGATCAATTGGAACGCATAAGTATAAATACAGGTATAATTGGTGCTGTAATAAATATTGAAAATCTTTTACTTGGCGCTGAATATTATCAAAGAGGAATTTTATCTCATGATGATGTAATAAGTAATTTTTGTAATAAAGAAATTGAATTTTAAAAAGTTTGAATCATAGATAATATAATAAATATACAGAGAAAACAAAGACTTACGTCTTTGCATGATATGTATTTATTGAATCGTTGTGATGCAAGCCGTTTTCTGGCTTGCTTTATGATATAATGTGTTAAACCCATTTTAGCTTCAATAAATAGTGTAATTTCAGCTAAAATTATTTTCGACTAATAACGGCATAAAAAATCGAGACAATATAATTGTTTTGTTATATCATGGCATTGAAAGGAGTTAAAAATGCAATGGATTGAGCGAATTAATAATGCAGTTAATTACATAGAAGAAAATCTAGATAAAGAAATTTCTTATGATAAAATTTCCAAAATTACAGTGTGTTCCATATATAATTTTCAACGAATGTTTTCCTATATTGCAGATAAATCACTAAGTGAATATATAAGAAATAGACGACTTACATTAGCTGCGTTTGATATATTGAATAGTAGAGAAAATATACTTGATATTGCAGTGAAATACGGATATACTTCTCATGATTCTTTTACTAGAGCTTTTCGTAAGTTTCACGGAGTACTCCCCTCAAAGTTAAGAACAGAAACTGTAGTTCTTAAATCTTGCCCTAAAATCTCCTTTCAAATAACAATTAAAGGAGATAGTTATTTGAATTATCAAATTGAACAATGGCCGTCCTTTATCGTTTCAGGGATAAAGAAAAAGATTAAAACTGATGAAGCCTTTGAAGTTATTCCAGAGATTTGGGAAACAGCAGGAAGAGATGGTACAATGAAACAGTTATTTGAACTTTGGAGCAAAGCTGACATGCGTCCTATAGGCCTTCTTGGAGTTAGTGTTGGAGGAATAGGGGGTGTTTCTGAGGAAATGGAATATTATTTAGGAGTCACTACTCACGTTGATGTTACTGATTGCATAAAAGTTAATCCGTCTTATAATATGGATGAATTAAAGTTGCCTAAAGCAACCTGGGTAATATTAGAAGCAAATGGGCCATTACCAGAAGCTGTTCAAAATATTTATAAGAAATTTTACTCTGAATGGTTGCCAAATTCAGGGTATGATTTAGATGACTTACCAGTAATAGAGTGTTATTTGCAGAATAATAGACAAGAAGTTTGGATTCCCATAAAGTCAAGAGACAGTAACCAATAGCCTGACAATATATTAGAAGATTTTATTAAAGAAAAAAAGTTATAGTTAATTTTATAAGTGTTTAGGGAATTTTTAGTTGATAAGCTTACAGAATCAAAGAATAATTAATTTTATGGGCAGAACTTTAATAACCTTAATGTTGGCAGATAAGGTTGGGTTATCAACAGGTGAAGCTGAGAAATATTAAGGGAGATATATAATCTCCCTTTAATTAGTTGTCTTCTGAAGCTTCAGCATCCTGCTTATTTTCATGAATTGTGTTTTTTGGATGTTGAGGCGGTGCATAAATAGAGTATAGTTTTATTGGCTTATCCCCTGTATTAATAAGGTTGTGCCATTTGCCGGCAGGTACAATAAATGCAAAATCATCAAATATATCTTCTTGAAAAATCAAAGCATCTGAAGTATCTCCCATCATAGTTATTCCTTCTCCTTCTTCTATGCGTATAAATTGGTCAAGTTCCGGATGAACCTCTAAACCTATATCTTCACCAACTCCAATACTCATTAAAGTTACCTGTAAATTATCACCAGTCCATAAAGTTCTACGAAATGCATCATTTTGTTTAGTGGCTTCTTCAATATTGACAACAAAAGGTTCTGGACCGTAATCGCCAAATGTTACAGATTGTTTAGAAAATTCAGGGTTAAACATTGAAACATTAACACCAAAAGGGTATGGGTACGTTTTATAGATATTATTAAAAAGTTCAGACCCATACATATTCATGTCAATGTTGTGGTTTTTTATATATTGTTTATTTAAGTTATGCAATTTATTCATTCCTTCCATAATGTTATAGAATTATCATATGAACAATGTTTACAATGTGTGATTTATACCTTAGCACTAAAAAAATCCTTTTAAATTTATAATAATAATGATAGTATATATTAAGAAGATATATATAATTTTATAAATTAGATGTTAAATCACATTTGATTACTTTGACAAGTAATGATACTTTTCTGACGGTTTGGGTATATAATATAATAAATATTAATGATTTTATTTTTAATATAAATATATTATGAAGAGGGTGATTGTTATGAGAAAAATGTTTATTGTAACAATTTTAGTGATAGTGTTAATTATATTGACTATAAAATTTTTAGAATTTAAAAGTACGGTATATTCTAATTTAACCAAGTCAGGTGACGAACTTCTTTTTTTTATTATATCAGACCCTCATTACATGTCTAAGAAAGCTTATGACAATGGCAATGCATTTAACAGTTTTATTAAGGCAGGAGATAAACTAGTTCAATATTCAGATGAGTTTATTGATGCTATAAAAGAAAACGTTATAGAAAAGAAACCGGATTTTATCTTAGTGGCTGGTGATTTAACCTGTAACGGTTTAAAAGAGAGCCACCTTGATTTATCAAAAAAATTTAAGGAAATTGAAAAAGAGGGTACAAGTGTATTTGTTATACCTGGCAATCATGATATTATGAATGGTAATGCTATGTATTTTTATAAGGATAAGTCACTTAACTCAGAAAGTATAACAAAAGAGTCATTTGTTAAAATATATGCAGATTACGGATATAATGATGCAATATCAGTAGATAAAGATTCTCTTAGCTACTTAGTTGCACCAACTGAAAAAAAGTGGCTGTTGATGATTGATTCTACAAAAGATTACCCTGATAATGGAGGGGATGTTAAAACATCAACGCTGCATTGGATAGAGGAATGTTCAAAACTTGCAGAAAATAGCAATGCATCTCTTATAGCTGTGATGCATCATAATTTAATGCATCACAGTAAAATAATTAATAAAGATTACACCATTAACAATAGTGAGGAATGTTTAGGTGTTTTTCACAAATGCAAGATAGATGTAGTTTTAACAGGGCACATACATTTGCAAGATATTAAATCTCATAATTATGGAGATAAAATATTATATGATATTGCAACGAGCAGTTTAGTTGTATATCCACATCAATACGGTGAAATGATATATTTAGCAAATGAAGGATATAATTATAGAACACAAAAATTAGATATGGAAAAGTATGCTTATACTAATAAGATTAATGATGAAGCACTTGTTCATTTTGAAAAATATTCAGAAGAATTTTTCAAACGAAATTGTTGTGATGGTCAGAAAAATTGTATCAGTGATTTAGAAGAATTAAGCGAAGAACAAAAAAATGAAATTTTTAATGTCGTTTCAGAAATTAACAAAAGGTATTTTTCAGGTTTTAGGAATGAAGAATTAGATGATTTGATAGGTACTGAAGGTTTTAATTTGCTAAAAAATCTTCCGCCCTGCAATATTCGAAACTATGTAATGGCTATATTAGATGATGAAAAATCTAATAATAATTTATTGTTTATACCAGAAAAGTAGATAAGGGAATATCTTATCTGTGTTTTTAGAAAGTTTATTTGATATAAATATTGAAGGAAATTTGTAATTTCAACTAAGGGGGTAATTATCATTTATTCATTTAGGACAAATTTGTTAAATGAAAGTAACAAGATGTATTTGAAAATTCCATTTAATGTGTGGGATGTTTGTGGTAAGAAGGGACTAATTCCTGTAGAAGTAGAACTTCAGGGAAATGTTTTTGAATGTAAACTAATTCCTAAAGGCGGAGGAGTGTATTATATTCCAGTTTCTAAAGGTATCTATAAAAATATTGACGATTCGGAAGAAATAGATGTTAGTTTTAAAATTATTGATGGACTAAAAAGAATTAATTGTAATAGTCCATACAGTAAAGAAAATCCTATTCGTGTCATTAATAATATTAACTTTTTAGAGCAACCACAAAGTGGCTTGTGTTGTCAAACATGCGTTGCAATGCTTGCAGGAATATCTGTAAAAGAAGTGATAGATGTTATGAAGAGTTTCAGATGGCAGGCAAGCATTGGTAAGGTAATGGAAACATTAGATTATTTTGGATTTACATATGAAAATCCGGTTTACATAAAAGGTAAAAAAGTAAAGCTTCCAAAATGCTGTATTATTAATGTTAGGGGTAAACCAAAAAATCATCTCGTTGTTTATTATGAAGATAAGTATTATGATCCAACATGTGGAGTATTGGATGATTATCAATTTGAAAATATTATAAGCTATATTGGAATTAGAATATAAAACAAGGATATTATATATAAGATACAAATGTAAAAACAGAAATGCTATTTTGTTTATAAAGATGGAGGAGTAAAAATGAAAAAGATATTGGTTGTAATTGATTATCAAAATGATTTTGTAAATGGGTCACTTGGATTCGAAAAGGCAGTAAAGCTTGAAAACTCTATTGTACAAAAAATTCAGCAATATAAAAATAATAATGATGAAATAATTTTTACTTTTGATACACACGCTACAGATTATCTCAATACACAAGAGGGCAGAAATCTTCCTGTTCAACATTGTGTGAAGGGTACAAAGGGATGGGAGTTGTATGGTAAAGTTGCTGAGTTTTGCGATGAAAAAACCAAATGCTTTGAAAAAAACACATTTGGATCAATGGACATGGCTGAATACCTTAAAAAAAATCATTATGAACAAGTTGAATTAGTTGGTGTTGTATCAAATATTTGCGTTATTTCTAATGCCGTTTTGGCAAAAACAGCGTTGCCGGAAGCTCAAATAATTGTAGATTCTACATGTGTTGCAAGTAATGATGACAATTTGAATATAAAAGCATTGGATGTAATGGAGAGTTTGCAAGTTAAAATTATAGGCAGATAAATATAACCAGAAAATTTAGGAGAACCAGAACAATGGAGGAGAATAAAAAGGATTTTAAGACGATTGATGAATATATAATGCAATACCCGGTTGAGGTGCAGGAAAAACTTAAGATGATTAGAAAAGCTATAAAAGAAGCTGCCCCTGATGCTAAGGAGAAAATTAGCTGGAAGATGCCGACTTTTTATTTACACGGCAATCTTGTCCATTTTGCTGCTCATAAGAATCATATTGGATTCTACCCGGGGTCTAGTGGGATTGAAAATTTTAAAGAGCAAATTTATGAGTATAAGAGCTCAA
>SWCH01000860.1_pt1 | contig 26590 bp, 30 predicted proteins | sample 4690051 | NCBI WGS metagenome assembly SWCH01 (sample SAMN10267282, study PRJNA491770) | bioreactor metagenome | isolation source: DHS bioreactor inoculated with | place: Japan: off Shimokita Peninsula | reverse complement strand
GGTTTTTTTCAAACAACAGATATAACCTATACGATGAATGGAGCTGAAAAAACGAGAACAGTTATTGATTCTAGTTCATTTCAATATGTTTTAGATGAGGTAGGAAATCCGGTCAAAGATGGAGTTCCATTATTTGGAACGGATGATTTTGACGGTAGAATTGGCCTTTTAAACTATATGTTTGAAGGAATGGTTATAGGAAGTAAATGGGGTTCAGCAGTAGGAATTATTGCATTTATCCTTGTAATAGGTGGCGCATTTGGAATAATACTAAAAACAGGTGCTGTTGAAAGTGGTATACTTTCAATGATTAGGAAAACAAAGGGTAAAGAAGTTTTACTTATTCCAATAATATTTTTACTATTTTCTCTTGGAGGAGCAGTTTTTGGAATGGGAGAAGAAGCAATTCCTTTTGCCATGATTTTGGTACCGCTGGTTATAGCGATGGGATATGATGCAATTGTTGGCATTATGATTACTTATGTAGCTACACAAATAGGTTTTGCTACATCTTGGATGAATCCCTTTTCAGTTGCTATAGCTCAAGGAGTTTCTGGTGTGCCTGTACTTTCAGGGGCAGGGTTTAGAATCTTTATGTGGGCAGTATTTACTTTAGTAGGCATTGCATTTACTTGGGTGTATGCACAAAGAATTAAAAAAGATCCTACAAAATCTGTTTCTTATGAAACAGATGGATTTTATAGAGAAAATTTTAAAGAGGAGTCAATTGAAACTGATTTTGGAATAGGTCACATATTAGTTTTACTAACTATACTATTTGGAACTATTTGGGTAGTGTGGGGAGTTACTAAAAATGGATATTATATACCAGAAATTGCATCTCAATTTTTCGTAATGGGACTTGTAGCAGGTATTATAGGTGTTATATTTAAACTTAATGAAATGACTGCCAACGATATAGCTAAATCTTTTTCTGCAGGCGCTAAAGATTTAGTAGGAGCAGCATTAGTGGTAGGTATGGCTCAAGGTATTATAATAGTACTTGGTGGAACAAGTTCTACAGATGGAACTGTTTTAAATACAATTCTGTACAAATGCAGTAATGTTTTAGTAGGACTTCCAGGTGCCATAAGTGCTTGGGTAATGTATGTATTTCAATCTATATTTAATTTCTTTGTCGTATCAGGTTCTGGTCAGGCAGCATTGACAATGCCTTTGCTGGCACCTTTAGGGGATTTGGTTGGTGTTACAAGACAGACATCTGTACTTGCTTTCCAGTTAGGCGATGGTTTAACAAACTTAATTGTTCCTACATCAGGCTGTTTGATGGGAGTATTGGGGGTAGCTAAGTTGGATTGGAGCAAATGGGCTAAATTTCAAATTAAATTTCAAGCTATACTATTTGTTTTAGCAACTGTATTTATGGTTACAGCTGTAGTTGTTGGCTTTTAAATGATAAAATTGAGTGTTTGGAAAACAGTCTTAATGAGCTGATCACAATTATTAACTACAAAACTTAACTAAAAAAGAAGGTAAAATATGATTTATTTAATAAAAAATGGTGAAGTGTATTCACCTGACTATATTGGCAAAAAAGATATTATGGTTGCCGGAGGCAAAATAGAGATTATACAAGATGAAATTAATCTATCAGGGATGGAACATATGGTAATAGATGCATCTGATTCTTATGTTGTTCCAGGACTGATTGATTCACACGTTCATATTTGTGGAGGTGGAGGAGAAGGAGGTTATCATACCCGTACTCCAGAAATTAAACTGACCGACTTGACAACTTCCGGTGTCACTACTGTAGTTGGAGTTCTTGGTACAGATGGAACTACAAGAACTATGACTAACCTTATAGCAAAGGCTAATAGCCTTTCTGAAGAAGGTGTATCTGCATATATATATACAGGATCTTATCAAATACCTGTTAGGACTGTAACTGGTAGCATAACGGATGATATAATTTTACTGGATAAGGTTATAGGTGTTGGAGAGATAGCTCTTTCGGATCATAGATCATCAGTTCCAACGCTAGCTGAATTTACGAGAGTTGTTGCAGATGCAAGACTTGGTGGAATGCTTTCTGGTAAGGCAGGCATAATAAATATTCACATGGGAGATAAAACTAATCCATTGGAACTTATTTATGAAATGCTGGAAACAACAACTATCCCTATAACTCAGCTATTACCTACTCATATGAACAGAAATCCATGGGTATTTAATGAAGCGATAAAATATGCTAAAACAGGTGGGTATGTTGATTTTACTACAAGCACTGTAAAACAGTTTATTGATGAAGGTGAAGTTCCCGCAAGCGAAGCCGTTAAACGGCTACTTGATGAAGGATGCAATGTAGAAAATATAACTATATCTTCAGATGGACAAGGAAGTCTTCCTACATTTGATACTAAAGGTAATCTGAACGGCATAACTGTAGGTACATCATTATCTATACTTGAAAGTGTAAGAGATATGATTAAAAATAAAAAAATACCTTTAGATTTAGCGATAAAAACTGTTACTTCTAATCCCGCAAAAATATTAAAGTTAAGAAAAAAAGGAAATATAAAACTATATTTTGATGCAGATATATGTATATTAAATAAAAATGATTTAAACATAAAATCCCTTTTAAGCATGGGTCAACTTATGATTAATAACGGTGAAATAATTGTTAAAGGAACATTTGATTAAAAATTAAAAGTCAAATTTTTTTGTACACTTTCATTATAAATATATATAAGTCACGTTAGATATATATCTAACGTGATTTATATTAAACAAAGAAAAATAAAAAATCACATAAGCAGGAAAACATTGTATTTACAAATAGAAAAAATAATGCTAAAATTAGGTAATGTAATATTTAAAAATTTAATGAATAATATGCATGCGGGTATTTTTAAATAAACTTCTGAAAAGATAGAAATGAGGTAATGTTATGATGTATTTATTAATTGTTTTTGTAATTGTCATCCTAATTGAAGCTTTCATAATTTATAAACTTAGTGGTGCAAATAAAAATAAAAGCATAATTGTCGATGAGAGTGAGGAAATTAATAAGAAAAAGATTTTATCTGACAAGTATTTAAAACTTATAAGTAAATTTTCGTTTTCTGTTGATGAAATATGCATGGAAATGAAAGAGATATCTCTAAAAGTTGAAGGGGTTATGTCAGAATCTGAAGAGCAAGCTTCAAACATGAATTCTATATCTAAAGTTGTAGAAGATATATACAGTAATGTTGAAACAAATCTTGTAAGTTCAGAAGCATCCTCAAAAATATCAGAAAAAACTCACGAAGATATATATAACAAAATTATTGAACTTAAGGACAACATTGATGAACTTTCAAGAGTTAGAAGTCTGTTGGATGATACAAGCAGCTCAATTGTGGATTTAGAAGCTAAAACATTGGACGCTGAATCCTTAATTGGCAGAATAAATAATATTTCACTGCAAACCAATTTGTTAGCACTAAATGCATCCATAGAGAAAGTTACTTAATAGGGGGCGGCGGTTTATACCCGTAAAACCCCACTAATAAAAAGCATATACCGACCAATCGAACGCCCTACGATAAATCGTAAGGTATTTTTTATGCCTACCCTATGGAATAATACCCCCAAGGCATAAACCACCTTAAAACAGGCTTTACAAAAGGCGTAAAAAAGGTCTTGCATTTTACATAGGTTTGTAATATAATACCGAATGACCATAATCAGGTAGTCAAATAAGACACTTTTAACCCTTCAAACCCTTTGCGAACTTGAGCACTTTTTCGCAAGGGGTTTTCTTTATTTTTTGATAAAAGGCGGGTGATAAAATGATTAGCCAACGCGACGAAGAACTTGGAATAGAAATAACAATAGACGAGAAAACACAAGCCTTGAAAATAACTGTCACCAACGAAAGCGAAGATATGCAGGCACTTATTGAAGAAGCCATTTTAGACTTTGCCAAGACATACGGCGGGACAGTTGCCAAGGTTGGTGAAGAATATGCCTAAAGCTAAAGAGGAAAATTATTGGATAACCTTAAAGGTTGATGAAATTGAGAATTTAACTGATTTAGTAGGCATGACAGAAGCGGCATTAAAGCACGTTAAAAGGTTTGTAAAAAAGAAAAACGGGGCATTCAAAGCGAAAGCCTTTGTAGCCCAACATAACCCAAGGGAAGTCGTAAAAATGACGGTGCAAACTGGCAAACGTGGACGCCCTAAGACAGTTATACAAGACTTTGAACAATGGGGCTTGGGTGATGGTACAGTACACCCTCATGTACATATGGTTATAAACTGTAATCCAGGCGAAACCGTTGTTGAAGATTTAAGGAAATATTGGAAAAAGAAATTCAACTTTGACAGAAGTGTATATGTTAAAACAATTGACAGCAAAAGGGGGATTGCGAATTGTTTAGGATATGCAAGAGAACAGGCAAGTTTTGAACGGGGTGCGGAGTATCCAAAGGGTTATGAATGCGGTTTTTAGTATTTATTTTGCCACTTTTTAAGGCTAAAAAAGCCCTGCGAACCTTATAAATACAAGCATTAAGGCGGTTACACCTATTCCCCTTGTATATTAACTATATAGCAACTAACACATATAACCACTATGGGAGGTATCAAGAAATGAGCGAAAAGGTAAATTTAGAATTTAGAAAGCAAATGAAAGAAATCAACAAGCAAAAGGAAAAAGCCGCAAAAGGCAGGGAGTACTTTTTCACCAATGATGAAGCACGCAAGCAAGAACTTGAAAATGAACTTGACCCAAGCCAAGCACAGAAAAATAAATTTTTTAAATAAAAAAGAAAAGGAGAATGAAAAATGACAAAAGTAAAAGTAATTAAAGGAAGTACAACAGGTTGGAGCGATAACGCAACATTGGAAGAAGCAGTAAATACATTTATTGCCGACAAAACAGTAACCGACATTAAGCCATTGGCAGGACCAGAGCAAGGCGTTTTAGTAATCTATGAAGAAGCATAAGGGGGCAACCAATAATGATTACAAGAGCAGAAAATGAATTTGAAAACCGCAAGCGTGAAGTTGAAGCTTTACAGGCATTAGAGCAGTATTATTTAGAATATGCAGGGGGCGAATACGGTAAAAAGCTACCAGTTGAAGAAGTTGACAAGTTTTTAGCCCAACACTTCGGCACTACCCCGCTCCAAAAGCAGTATGCCAATAAATTCATGTTTGATTTAGCCAATAACATTCCGGAAGAAGAAATTGAGCTATACATTCAACCAATGTTAGTAATGCCATACGGACAATATAGCCTTTACATTATGCAAGACCTAACACCATTTATTGAGCAACAATGTAATATTGACAAACACGAAATGCTGAAAATAGAGAAGCTATAAAGCGGGCATATAGAGGGTGCTTCTTGACCCCTCCTTAACAAGGGGTGTCCTCTATCCCCCGCTTTATATACATTTAGGGAAAGGACGGGATAAACAATGGCAAATATGAATGAACAAGCAACACATACTAAACATGCAAATAACCCTACATACAGGGAAGATGAATATATAGCATTAGACCTAAAACTTGATGAATTAGCCTTTGCAAGCGGACAAGGGGCAAAACCACTCCCAAACGTAAAGCAAGAACTATTCTGTAATGAGTACATGGTTGATTTTAACATCACACAAGCCGCAATCAGAGCAGGGTACAGTCCAAACGGTGCAGGCGTAACGGGTAACAAGCTACTAAAACAGGCTAAAATCGGCGATAGAATACGCTACCTCTACCGCAAAAGAATGCAAAGGATACAAGCCAAGGGCGATGATGTTGTTAGAGAACTACAAGCAATAGCATTTAGTGACATTACCGACTATGTAAACATAGACAAGCGGGGAAACATTAAACTCAAAGATCTGGCGAAAATGGAAAACACCAAAGCTATTAAAAGCGTGTCAACAAGTGGCAGAAGCAAAACCGTAAAAATAACACTACATGACAAAGTCGAAGCCCTTGAAAAGCTAATGCGTCATTTAGGCTTAGACAACCCCGTTGAACTTATTATTAGAATGAAGAAACTTGAAATTGATATGTTGAGGGCGGGCGTTAGTGAAGTTACAAAAGTTGATGACGGCTTTATGGACGCAATGAATGAAACCAGTGATGACGTAATGTTTGAATTTGAAGCACAACTGGAACGCCAAACAACAACACAAGCGGAAACCGATAATACTTTAGACGCCGCTACGAAGCCTGAGTTTACTGTTAGGCATAACATTGTAGGGGGTAACCTATAAAAAGCAATCGTAGGGCGTTTCAGAGCCACTCAAGCCGACCAAAGGGGGTAAAGCGAAACCATGCAAGGAGTAAAATTGCCATACGGCTATAAATTTAAGAATAATGAAATAATGATAAACCCTAAAGAAGCGGTTGTTGTAGAATCCATATACAACATAAGGGCAAACGGGCATACATTCCAAAAGGTTGCTGATAGGATAAATGCAAACAAGCACACCACAAGAAGAAAGCTACAATTCCACCCTACCCAAGTATGGCGTATATTGAACAACCCAATCTATTTAGGAAATAAGACGTACCCAAGAATTATTGATAATGAACTATGGGAAACCGCACAGGCGGTCAAAACTATTTAGCCTCTTTCACAGGGGCTATTTTTTTTATGATAATGGGTAAATGTAACACAATGGATATTTTGTTACATGGAAGAAAAAGCCGAAACCCTTATAAAATGGGCGTTTCAGCTTTTTTATTGGAAATAGGGTCTAAAAAATGTAACAAAACGGATTGTGACTTTATCTAAAATGTATTATAATGTATCTGAAATGGAATATGTTGGAAAGGGTGAAAATTATGAAATATGTACAACCGATAAGAAACAAAGAGAAAATTGAAGCAATGAAGCGTGAACTTGCCAAGCAAGGAAGCCGTAACTATCTTATATTCGTTTTAGGCATTAACACAGGGCTAAGAATTAGCGATATTTTAGGGCTAAAAGTTAGTGACGTAAAAGACAAAACCCATATTACAATCAATGAACAGAAAACAGGCAAGCACAAAAGATTTAAGATTAACGCTACCCTAAACGCTGAACTTGAAAACTATACCGAGGGCATGGGCGAAAATGAATATTTATTTAGCAGTAACAAGACCAACGCTGACGGCACTCAAAAGCCAATTAGCCGAGTACAGGCTTATAGAATACTAAACGAAGCGGCGGGCAAAATTGGGCTTGATGAAATAGGCACGCACACATTAAGAAAAACCTTTGGATACCACTTTTACCAAAAGACAAAAGACGTTGCCCTACTTCAAGAATTATTTAATCATTCAGCCCCAAGCGTTACCATGCGTTATATAGGCATTAACCAAGACACAATGGATAAAGCCATTGATGATTTTAGTTTATAGGGGGTGAAACCATGAACAAGGATAAATTTACATGGCATGAGGGCGAAGTCACTATTGAGGTTTTACAATGTACTACCTGCAAGTATAAAATCCCGACAGGATGTGCGAAATGTGGAAAAATACCAAGCATAGTATGGAACAGGAAAGCAAAATGTGGAATGTATGAAGAAATGGATAGCGACTTAAAAAAATGATAGATTTTGTTATACATTAAGTAGCAGAAACTTTAAAAACTTTGAGAACTTGGCGGTGATATTATGAAAAAATGCGTGGCATATTGCAGGGTTTCAACAGACCATGACGACCAAACCACCAGTATAGAAGCCCAAAAGCGGCATTACATGGAATTATTTAGGTCAAAGCAGTTAAACCCCGCTCCATGCGGTATGTTAAATAAAGCAGACGGCACAACCGAGCCAATTATAGGCATCTTTGCAGACGAGGGCGAAAGCGGTACAAGTATTAAGAAGCGGAAAGCGTTCCAAGCAATGATAGAAAGTGCCCGTAAAAAAGAATTTGATGAAGTGTATGTAAAGGATATACAACGATTTGCAAGGAATGTTGAAGAAGGCTTGCGGGTTATTAGTGAATTTAAGAGTTTAGGCATAGCCATATTCTTTGAGAAAGAAAACACTAACACCATGGACGGCAATTTTGACTTAATGAATAACTTATGGCTATCCTTTGCAGAAGAAGAAAGTCGTAATAAGTCAGTGAGCGTTAAATGGGGCATTCGCAAATTTCAAAAGTTGGGCGGTTGGAACTCATCAGCCCCTTATGGCTATGATATAGTTGATGGCTATTTAGAAATAAACCAAGAAGAAGCGGAAATTGTGAACCGCATATTTAGCGAATACATTAACGAGGGCTATGGCTCAATAAAAATAGCCAAGCGGCTCATTGAAGATGATATACCAAGTAAAAAGGGCAATAAATGGTCACATGTTACCATAACCCGCATACTTGAAAACAAGCTATATATAGGCGTACAGATAACCCACACAGTAGAATCATTTGACATCAAGCGTAAAACTAAAAAGGCAGTACCCGAAGCCGAACAGATAGTAACTGAAATACCCGAATTAAGGATAATTGATGATGATTTATTTAGCAGGGTACAGACAGAACGGGAAAGACGCCGTAAAAGCTTTAAGCATGGCAAGCGGCACAGTAATGAACACACCTACTCCACCCTTTTAGTATGCGGGCATTGTGGGGCAACATTTAGGCGTAAAAAGCGAAAGGCGTATATACGCAAAGATGGCACTATGAACGACCTTGGATATGATTGGCTATGCAGTAATGCCGACAAGTACGGAAAAGCCGTTTGCGAGCACAGAAATGCAATCGTAGAGCCTGATTTACAAAAGCAAATACAGTACGAGTTGTTTAAGCTACAAACCGAGGATATGACAGACTTATTTGAATTGTATTTAGCGGTGAATTTTAACTATACAAGGACAACAGAACACGTTGAACGGCTAAAGGGTAAACTTGAAAAGCTGAAAACAGAAAAGCGGAATATGCTATCTTATTTAGCCAAGGGCATTATTAACGAAGAAGAATTTGAAATATTTAATGCCGACAATAAAGCACAAACCGAAGATTTGACGTATGAAATTAACCGCATAGAACACCATGACACAATGGTAGAAGTGGCAAGAAAGCAATATGAACAGTACATGAAAGAAATTAAGGCGTTTGACATTAACAACCTAACCAATGCAGGGCTGAAAAGGCTATTTAGAAGCATTACCGTGAGAGAGGTAACTAATAAGAATATAGGGCGTATGCGACACCTTGAATTTAATTATAACTTTATGGATATTACTATTGCTGAACTACATGAAAAAGCAAGGGAACAGAAGCTAAAAGTAAAAGAAGCCATGAACGGCGGACAAGTAATATATTTAGACATTTAGGGAGCCAAGTGCTCTCTTTTTTTTATGAAATAAAATAGCCGCCTATTAAGTAACATTCAGTATTGAAGCAGCCAGAGCCGGCGAATATGGAAAAGGTTTTTCTGTAATTGCTGATGAAATAAGAAAATTAGCCGTTGAAACCAGTGAAGTTACTAATGTTATATCTGAAATTATAAAAGAATTAAGAAGTTCTTTTATGAATACTAAAGATGGACTAATAGATGTGCTTAATAAAATTGAAGAACAAACAATGAGTATTGATAAGAGTATCGGTAGCTTTGAGAATGTTGAAAAAACTTCTAAAGAACTGTATGATAAAACAAATAACATATCATTTAATTCCAAAAAGATAGTAGAACAGATATATAACCTCAAAGAATTTATTAATTCCATAACTCTATCTGTTGAATCAGTAACAAAATCAATTGGTGATGTAAATCAATCATTTTCAGAAGAAACTAAGTCAGTGGATAATTTAAACAGCAATATAAATAAATTTGAGAAAGTCAATTTTGAGTTTTTGGAATTAGTAAAAGATAAGAATCAAGATGAAAAAATTACGGTAGCAACTGCTCCATATGAACCATTCATTATTTACAACAGTGAAAAAGATACTGTTTCAGGAATTGATATCGATTTAATTGATAAAATATATTCCGATGCGGGATATCAAGTAGAATATAAAATAGTACCGTGGGATACTTCAATTAATATGATTAAAAGTGGTCTTGCAGATGTCATCCCGACAATAGCAATAAATGAAGAAAGAGAAGAGTTTTTAGATTTCAGCGTAAATTATAGAACTGAAAGCAGATATAACTTTTACACAAACAAAGAAAATAACATTTATATTGAAAGTATAGGTGATTTAAGAGATAAACGGGTAGGTGTTTTAACAGGATATGCATATTACGTTGATTTTGATAAAAACACTACATTCCACAGAGACTTTAGTGTTAAAGAAGAAATAATGTTTAAAAAATTGTTGAAAGGTCAAATTGATGCAATAATTTTAAACTCTTATTCTGGCGATTACATTATCAAGAAATTGGGACTTAGTGATAAAATTAAGTTAGAAAACTATAAGCATGTAGAAGCAGATACCTCAGAAACCAGATTAGGCTTTTGTAAAATTAAAAATAACAGGGAAGTTATAGACTTATTTAATAAAAAATATCTCGAGTTGAAAAATGATGGTACAATAGAGAGAATAACTAAAAAGTATCTGGCATGACAATGGAAACTTTATTTGACAAAAAACACTTTTCTTTATTATAATAAAAATTAAATATATAAATAGTAGGTTTAACTGATGATTAAGCCTACTTTTTATTTTAAGTTAAATAATATACATTGGAATCCATATAAATAAATTGTATAATGTATTTAACGAACACAATATTTAAAATATATTAAGAGGTCAAGATTAACAATGAAAATACATAATATAAAAGGAAATACATATTATTTTGAAACAAAATCTGCATATATTCCATTTTATAAAATAAATGAAAAAGAAATAATTATGCTGGATTCAGGATTATATGATACAGACGAAAAAATTATAAAAGATATAATTTTACAATATAATTTTATTGTCAGAGCGGTGATATGTACTCATGCACACATTGATCATGTGGGAAACAATTTTTGGATTAAAGAAGAACATGGTGCAGAAATTTTAATGCCAGAATATGAAAGTATGATATGCAATTCAATGTATAATGCCAGAGCATATTATTTGCCATCTATTACTAAGAGAATGGAAAAAAGATTTGAAACAAATATAAGTATAACAGATAGAAAAATATCTGCTGCAGATAAATTTATCGAGGTATGTGAACAAAAATTTGAGATAGCTCAGCTTCCGGGGCATACACATTATCATATAGGAATAATTACACCTGATAATGTTTTTTATATTGGAGATTCGCTAATAGGAATAGATGAACTAAAAGATACTAAAATAGTTTTTGTTGATGATATAGCAGTAGATCTTGAAACAAAAGCAAAGCTTAGAAAGATACGCTGCTGTAAATATGTTTTAGCACATAAAGGAATATATGATGATATTAATTATATCATTGATTGTAATATTGATTATTTAGAAAATAAGATGAAACTTATTATAGACATAATTAATAAACCTATGACAATGAGTGAAATTTTTCGAGAAGTATTTAGAAAATTGAATATAAGTAAAAATGTGAGTACATATATTCTTGCAGAAAAAATGATTAGACCGTATATTTATTATTTAATTGATAATGGGGTTATAAAGTTAGAAGTAAATGATTATTCTTTAAAATATAGTAGTAACAAACATAATGCAATAGAATAGATAGTATTTGAAATTTAAACAAGAAACTAAAATTCGATGAAAAATTGGGAATTATATTGCTTTTTAGGTGATATTAGGTTAATATAGTACAATACATGCGAATAAAATAGAATTCTGAAATAAGTTTAAATAATTTGCAATTATTATGCAGATTTTGGAATAAAGAAAAGAGAAAAATATAAAATATGAAATTTGAAAATTTAAAATTAATTCAACCAATCTTAAAGGCTCTGAAAGATGAAGGATATGTAAATCCATCTCCTATACAGGAGCAATCAATACCATCTGTTATTGAAGGCAGAGATTTAATTGGTTGTGCACAGACAGGAACCGGGAAAACTGCAGCATTTGCTATACCAATTATTCAGAAAATATATGAACAAAAAAATAGAGGTTCAAAAAGACAAATACAAGCTTTGATACTTACTCCAACAAGAGAACTTGCAATACAAATTAAAGACAGCTTTATGTCATATGGGCGATATACAAATCTGAAATATTGTGCAATATTCGGAGGAGTTTCTCAAAATCCACAGACAGCGGCTTTGAAAAGAGGCGTGGATGTTTTGATAGCTACTCCAGGCAGGCTGAATGATTTAATAAATCAAAGACAGGTTAACATGCAAAATGTAAAAATGTTTGTTCTTGATGAAGCAGATCGTATGCTTGATATGGGATTTATCCATGATGTTAAAAAGATAATTTCATACATACCGCAAGAAAGGCAAACTTTACTTTTTTCAGCAACAATGCCATCTGAAATTACAAAGCTAATAAATACAATATTGATTAATCCGGTTAAAGTTGCAGTTACACCTGTATCATCAACGGTTGACATAATAAAACAATATGTTTACTTTGTAGATAAGGTAAACAAAAAAAATCTTTTGGTGCATCTTCTGAATAACGGTGATATAACATCTGCATTAGTTTTTACAAGAACAAAACATGAAGCAGATAAAGTGGTAAAAATTTTAGAAGCAAGTAAAATAAAATCACGAGCTATTCATGGAGATAAGTCTCAAAATAATAGACAAGCAGCCTTAAATAGTTTTAAAAATGGTGAAATAAGAGTTCTGGTTGCAACTGATATAGCTGCCAGAGGAATAGATATTGATGAGCTATCACATGTAATAAACTATAATTTGCCTAATATGCCAGAAACCTATGTTCATAGGATAGGGAGAACTGGTAGAGCAGGTCTTGGTGGAACAGCTATTTCATTTTGCGAATACGAAGAAAAACCATTTTTAAAAGATATACAAAAGCTTATAAATAAAAATATCACAGTGGTAGATGATAATCCTTATCCTATGATGATAAATTATGTTGTACCAAAAGCTGAGAAGCCACAAAGAAGACAAGTGACAGCAAAAGCAGGAACTGATAAAAATAAAAATTCGAGAGATGCGTCTAAAAAGGATTTATTTACAAATAAAAATAAGGGAAATAAAGCCGGTTCAAAAAAACCATACTTTAGAAACAGTAGGAATGGTTAAACTATTACCGGTATAAAATTTAAAATTTAATATATAATTGACACGGAGATTTTTTTTTGATAATCTCATTGTAATTAAAGTTTGTTTAAAAGATAAATATTTATTTTAAAAGGAGAATAATATGATATTAATAGTTGATTTTGGCGCACAGTACAGTCAGCTTATTGCTAGAAGAGTAAGAGAAGCAAAGGTCTATTGTGAAATAATTCCATATACTTATTCAATAGAACAAATCAGTGAAAAAAATCCTAAAGGTATAATACTCTCAGGCGGACCGGCAAGCGTGTATGTTGAAAATGCTCCAAAGGTTTCAAATGAAATTTTTAATCTGGGAGTTCCTGTTCTAGGTATATGCTATGGTGGACAATTCATAGCTCAGGAATTTGGAGGAAAAGTTAAGAGAGCGGATTCGAGAGAATATGGCAGGGTAAAACTTGAAATAAACGTAAATGATGGCTTATTTAAAGATATAGAACAAGATTCTCTTTGCTGGATGAGCCATACAGATTATATTGAGAAAGCACCGGAAAATTTTGAAATAACAGCTAAATCAGAAACATGCCCCGTATGTGCTATGAAAAATGCTGAAAAGAAGATTTATGCATTACAATTTCATCCTGAAGTTGAACATACTGAAAAAGGTAGAGAAGTAATAAATAATTTTCTTTATAATGTATGTGGTTTAAAAGAAGATTGGGACATGGGAGATTATTGCCAAGAATCAATTGAAAAAATTAAATCGTTAGTAGGTGACAAAAAGGCATTATGTGCTATGTCCGGTGGCGTAGATTCCTCTGTTGCTGCTGTTATGGTACACAAAGCTATCGGTTCAAATTTAATATGTGTATTTGTAGACCATGGCCTCCTTAGGAAAGATGAAGGAGATGAAGTTGAAAGAGTATTTAAAGATAAGTTCAACATGAATTTAATTCGTGTAAATGCCAGTGAAAGATTCCTAGGAAAATTAGCAGGAGTTACAGATCCGGAAACAAAAAGAAAAATAATAGGAAATGAATTTATTAGAGTTTTTGAGGAAGAAAAACAAAAATTAAAAGAAGAGTTTGGACATATAGATTATTTGGTTCAAGGAACTATATATCCTGACGTTATAGAAAGCGGGACTGCTACAGCAGAAGTAATAAAAAGTCACCACAATGTTGGAGGACTTCCTGAAGATGTTGATTTTGAATTATTAGAACCATTGAGACAACTATTCAAAGATGAAGTTAGGCAAGTAGGCAGAGAACTTGGAATTCCGGAGGAAGTAGTTGAAAGACAACCATTCCCGGGACCAGGTCTGGCTATAAGAGTTCTGGGAGAAATCACAGAAGACAAGCTGAAAATAGTAAGATATGCAGACTTTATATTCAGAGATGAAATAAAAAAGGCAGGACTTCAAAACAAAATATGGCAGTACTTTGCTTGCTTACCTAACATAAGAAGCGTAGGAGTTATGGGAGATGTTAGAACATACTCACATACAGTAGCACTAAGAGCAGTAACAAGTTCAGACGGCATGACCTCAGACTGGGCAAGAATACCATATGAAGTGTTGGAAAAAGTAAGCAATAGAATAGTTAATGAGGTAGACAATGTAAATCGTATAGTGTACGACGTTACATCTAAGCCACCTTCAACTATTGAGTGGGAATAGTAAATTGTTTAAATATCAATGCTTTTAAGGCTTTAGGATTTATAATGACCGTGTTAGATTTTTGTAGTATTTTTGAAAATCATATACGGTCATTTGCTATTTTTTGACCTAAAAAGGAGACGTGTTAGATATGAAGTTTGGAGAAATCAAAGCGAACAGAGTAATGGCGGGTAAACAGCAAAAAACAAGACATTTAAGGAATTAGAAGAGGAATTTATAAGGCAAGTGGAGATACGTAACTTATCGGAATGGACTATAAAAAGTTACAAGTATCATACTCAATATTTCATTGATTTTGCAGGGAATGAGTTGATGTGTAAAGACATTGGATTAACAATATTATAACTTTCCGCAATTTTTTTATCTCTAACGGGTAACTATTTTAGCCCACAACAGTAACACAAGTAGGTTGTTCTGGTTATCGAATTGGCGAACAAAGCAATTAAATTTGTAAAAATTATGGAAATGTTTACAGTATTATACTGGTTCTTAATATTTCCTTTTAATTTCCGTACATCATCAAACACCTCTTGACTTTTTTTGTTTGTTTTTAAATTTTAACTATTTGTCACTTGAGTATGTTCATCTTGTAAAAGGGAACAAGCATTATAAAAAAGATGTCTTTTAGTATAAACCATAGAACTTTTGGTTATGATTTATGGAGTTATGCGTTATTAAAATTTATTTTATAGTAATAATTGGATATAAAGACTCCATCGCTTCAATGAATTTTCCCCACTCGGGATTTGCATTTTTCTCATGTTTCGTTAAATAGTATTGATACTTGTACAATATTCTCAGACCTTTTTTATCGCTTTGATCAGTTCTATAGAGATAAAAAATAAGTTCATACATTTTTATAGCTTGGACATTATCCAGTCTTGTTTCTAATTTCTCGGCATGTTCAATTAATTTGATAGCATTGGAATCATTGGCAGCAAAATAAAGCAAACCTTTTACAGCTATGAAAGCAAGTGATTTAACTTCTCCACAGTCATCCTTGTTGTTAAGTATGGGGTCATATTTTGTTAAAGGATAAATTTTTTCTTCAATCGTGTCTCTAAGTACATGTTCCTCTAAAGTTAGCGAAGAATCTTTATGAATAATTAAGAGTGGAGGAACATTGTTAATATTTGCATCGATATAGCTTTTAATTGAGGGTAATAATAATTCATCGTAGACAGCTTCGTGTATAGCTAATTTAGAAAAGGCTTCAAATATTGGATTAAGCCAAATGAGTTTAAAATTTTCAAAATCAAAAGCTCTTGCTCCAAATTTACTTCTGTCAGGTGGAATTAGAAAGTTAGCATCTAAAGTAATTACTTGGTCTGGATTATTAAAGATGCTTTCTAACGCTGGGTTTGGTATGGTTAGATTAATGTTCATCTGGAGCCTTCCTATTGAAAAATTCTTCAAATTCGTCTATATCTTCAGTAGATACTTCTATTTCGTATCCAAATTCATCTGGGCTCTTATCAAAAGTATTTAATATATTATTGAATTGATCTTCATCTATAATATTATCTTCAAAGTTTCTAATTATTATTTCAATGTCTTTAGGAGAAGCTTCAATACTATTTGTAGCTGTATTAAGTTTTGTAAAAATTTCTTTATTTATAGCTTTGCCTATACGTGAATATTCACCATCCATATTACGTTCATCTATTGAGTATAATCGTTTATACTGCTCATCTGATATAGCATTGATTTCTCTTAATCTTTTTACAAGAGAGTGATATGGTAACCACCAAATACATTGCAACCTAGCAATGAATCGTACTAATGTTTTATCTTGTATATGATTTAGATTAGAAATTTTAAATTCGTCGAGAATGATACTTTCTAGGGTGCTTTCAGGCAGTAGAAATTCTGCAGCAAATCGATTGGCTTGAAATTCAAGCAAATTATATTCGTCATCATCTAAACGACTTAGATGTGTAGCAGTTTTAGTAATATAATGATATATTTCATGGGCAATTGCAAATATCTGCTTGTCAAAAAAATTAGCCGTATTTAATCCAATAAAAACAAGTTCCTCATTACCATCTTTAGAAAACATGAGTGCAGCGGAAAATGCTGGCTTATCACCGCTTGATTCTATCGGATATCCTAATAAACGAATATTCATATTATCAAGGATGGTAAAAATGTCATTAGCAATTGGAGCCTCACCTACAAATCCTAGTGTTTGGCGAAGCTCTTTAGCTAACTTTTTTATATTTTGTATTTGCATTTCGTTAAGAACAATTGGTTTATTCATTTTCTAATTTTCTCCTTAACAATATTTGCTGTCTAAGAGTAAGCATCATAGAAAAAAGTTTTTCTACACCTTCTTTTTCATTGTCACTTAGTGCCTGACTTCGTAAAGCAATAAAGGAATTAGTTTCCTGCTTGTCGACAAACATATCGGTGATTTCAAAATCAAGTATTTTAGCCAATGACTCGAACTGTGTTATAGATGGGATAAAATCCTCACGTTCTATGCGACCAATCATAATACGGTTAATACCAGTAAGTTCACTTAGCTGTCCTTGTGTTAAACCTTTTTCTTCACGTTTTACTTTTATAGTTTCTGCAAGTTCTGCAGTAGATAATTTTTTCATTTTTTGAGCCTCCTTTTTAATCTATAGAATATAGTATGCTCTTGTTTAATAATATGATACTAAAAATTTCAATATAAGTCAATTAATAAATATTATTTATAATAAATAGTTAAAATGAAATTTAAAATAACAAATGTAATAGTGTAATTTATTATTTTTACTTATTATATGTTAGTCTCTATGTTATACTCTTATTTGCTCTTGTTTATGCACTTTTGTAATTCTTGTTATTTTTGCAATTTGCCTATATGAATATTCTACAATTTGTTTATGCATCTGTTATATTTAGATAGTTGTATATTTTCTAGACCTACTTTTTTCAAAGCCATCAGTTGTTTTTATTGTATCTTATAACAACTTTACATTTACAGATAAAACAATTACAATAATACTGTACGAATCAAGTAAATACTTGTAATTTCAATACTAAGATGTATATGAAAATTCTGCAACCAATGTAAGAAATTAGAGCGTACACAATTCGTACATATAATTTTTGAAGCCTGATTTTTCTGATGAAAATAAAGATAATAAAAATATGAAAAACAGTAAAATCAATGAAAGAAATTAATGAAAATTGAATAATCATTGAGTGGGAATAAAAAACAACAACCCCAAAGGTCTTGTTAAAACAGGGCTTTTGGGGTATTTTTATGTCTTTTGATAACAGATTGACAACAAAATCATAAAATGTATTAATATCTATATTTTCCATAATTATTTTAATGACCAAGAGTTATTGAGCTGTATGCTTAATTCTTCAACTTGCTATATGCTAATGAGCCTAACAAGATAATTATTTAAAAAGGCATTAGTATATATCCTTATTTGTTTCTCTTCATTTTTGTCTGATTCTTGTTTTCCACAATCATCAATTGTATCTGGCCAATTGAGTTTCCATTCCAAATAATTATGAATGTAAACAATAAAAAATCCTATGATGAAAATTTCATTTTAAAAAAGATTGCCATTTCTCTTGCTGAAGAAGATAGCAGACTGTTTGATGAATTAGAAAATGATAATACTATAATAAATCCTAAACAAGAAGAACTAGATAAACGCATTTTAACTATGATTAATGAACACTTTAATCAAGAAAGTAAGATTAATAAAATAGTTAGTTCAAAAAAGCAACTAATGAAAGTGGCTATTATTGTATTGGTAGTATTAATTGGTTTTATTATTCCATTTACAACTGTAGATGAATTTAGATTAAAAGTATTGAATTTTTTTATTGATAATTCAGAGACTTACTCATCATTCACGCCATCTGATGAAAATACACTAGATTCAATTGTTATTGGATATATACCTGAAGGTTACAAATTAACAGATAAGTACAAAACTTCTTCCTCTGTGCTAATGTCTTATATTAAATATAACAACAATACTATTGATATAACTTTCTATAATCATGATACAACAGTCAGTGTTGATACAGAAAATTGTGAAAGATATATTGTTAATGTCAATAATGAAAATGGTTATATTTATAAAAAAACAAATTATGTAATATTTTTGTACAAATTCCATGGAGATACAATTACAATACAAAGTAATGATAATTTATCTAATAATGAATTGTTAAAAATAGCAGATTCAATAAAATAGAAAAATATTACATTTTAACGTATAAGGATTGTCATGTATATAATATAGTAAAAATATAAAGTGGTAAGAATTATCAAAAGGGGTTATTGATGACTATATTTTAGACTTTATGTATTATTTGTTCAAAAGTACGATAAAATGTGTAGAAAAGATGGAGCGTTTGCAGATATGATAAATTTTATACTTTTGAAAAAGCATTTGATATTCATGGGAATTATTCAGAGGAAGTACTTAATTAGGTAGATTCATCGGATTTGTTTAAAATCCGATGAAATATTATTCAGGTGGGCATATTTGGAACTTACGATGATATTAATATAAGCTATAAGTATATCTGAAATCGTCTATAGTGGTTCTTGCATGGTATGTAGTTTCTGTATCTGCTTCTACACTAAATCCAAAACCAACTAAAGAATCATAGCTAAACGTACCTGTAGTTGATTCTGTGGTTGTTACGACTATGTTACACCCTCCATGCACTACAATATTATTGGTATCTACCATTTCGGCATCGCTAGTATCTCTTTCTATTTTCCAAGTTCCACTAGAAGCTTCTCTCCAATAAGTATCATTAACTTTTATGAAGTTTCTATAGCTGTTTTCTGAATATACTCTAGCCTCAACATATAAACGACATATGCAAGGTCCTACTTCTTTATCTTTATAATAAGTTTTATTAGAATAAATACCCGCGGTTACTGCATTAAGTTTATTTAGTCTTTCTCTTGAATTGATAGAAAACTTTGTAGATATATTATCTAATATTTCTCCATAGGCTTCTAACTCTTCACCAGTGTACTTGTCATAAATAACAACTCTAACTTCTTTATCGTTTTCTTCTCGTACAATATTAATGTTATTTTCAGCATAAGGAATGGTAACATAAATTTCATCTAGTTTAATTTTTGTGGATTTTGTAATTGTTTCTGCTGAGGCAGTTGTAATGAAGCATGAAGTTATTAGTAGTACAGATAAAGCAATTGATAAAATTTTTTTCATTTGTTTTCTCCTCGTATAATTTAATTGATAAATTGATAATTCAATTGGTATAAATAGCAACTATAATCTATGTGAAGGTGATATTATAAAAGTAATAATTTCTTTAAATAGTTGAAAAATAATGTTACATTTTTATTATTTCAAATTGTCTATATATATAGAACAAAATATTATTGGCCATAAGGAGATTAAAATGAAAAAACTAACTATTTTATTATCACTTAGAGTGTAAGCATTTACTGCAACAAAAATCTGTGACTATTACACTAAATTAACTAATTTAGTACCTGAGCCATCTTTTTTAAATATATGGAGAATGCAACATGTAGTTTAAATGCTGAAAAAATGTAAAATTTGTGGTACAATTATAAAAAAGGAGGTTTGAAGAAATTTGAATAATGAAAGGAAATATTCATTAAGATTATTATTAGGTCTAGTGATGTTATTTTTAAACAATAATGCTACATTTAGTAATATATCATTTATTAGAGCGATTACTGGCACAATAAATTTAACTTGGTTAATGAACGCTATATATATAATATCCATAGCAGGATTAATCATAGTAGTTATTAATATTTTTATGCTGTTTAAATTAACTTATAGTTCAAATTCTAAAAATAAAAATTAAGGCTATTTATAAATTGATAGCAATATTTTTTAAAGTTACACAGTGCTAAATTCAAAAGTGTTTCAGCATTTACTAATGCACTAAAAAATGTAAAAACTAGAAGTTTTATTCTTGTTGCAGGCCTAAATCAAGAATATTTGTGTTGAATAGTGAAAAAATCTTTTGAAATTATACCTAATATTAGGGGTGATAGCTGATTAGAAGAATTAGTATAATTAAAGTATTACCAGTTATTATATTCTTAATAATTTGGCCAGTATTTACCTTTGTTATGGAAATCTCTATCCCGATAAAGTATGAGATTATTGATTTTATAGGAGCAGAAAAAACAAGAGAGGAAACAACTGTTGATGTAGTTAAAAAATATAAAGAAATAGAAACAACTTTATTGTTTTCAAAAAAAGAGCATTATTATATTGTATATAAGGAAGATCCATACTCTAGGTGTACACAGGAAGTAGATTCTAATGTATATAATAATACAAAAATAGGAAAAATAGCTGCTGAAAAAACAATTTACAAACTTAGGAATGGAACTACAACAACTATGGTTAGAGTCAAGGATTTAGGAAATATTAGTTTTATAAGTAAAATATTAGATTTAGTTTTATATTAACAAAATAGAAACTGCAAATATAAACCCAAGATCACTTGAAAGCAATATCATTATACAAAATGATTTCAAGTAGTCTTGGGCTCTTAAAAAACTATTTTTATATAAATAAAATATCTATAACATATAAATCATTTAAATTATCTCAATGGAATCACTTTCTTACTAACTAATATATTCCCTTTACCATATAGACAATTTACAAGATGTAAAATGTAACATTTTTTTATTAATTTAAATAAAATATTTATTCTGTAAATATTGATAACATATTGATAACAGAAAATCTACAATCAATGAATAATATGGATATAATGTACTTATGCTATATAAGAAAACAATATTTATTAAACAAAATAGTTTAGTAAATGATTTAATTTATTGAGTGGGAATAAGCTGAACTTTGATTTTCAAGTGTGTTATTTGAAATAGTATTATGTATGACTGTGTATGGTTTTTGTAGTATTCTGAAAATCATAGACGGTCATTTTTTAAAATTACCAAATAAAAATGATAGCATACGTGTGGCAAAATTTACATATCATAAATCATCTAACATTGTCAACCTGAAATAATTTATTGGTTGACAATATGACTGGCGTAAAGTATAATACATACTGTATTTACAAAAGATAACTCATGTACATAAAAAGGAGCACATTATGAGAAATGAAAAAATAATTAATCTTACGCTAATTGGTCTTATGGCTGCAGTTACTTGTATCTTAGGACCATTAACCATTATAATTCCTATTTCACCGATTCCGATATCATTTACTAATCTTGCTATTTATCTTACTGTTATTTTACTTGGAGGTAAAAAGGGGACCATATGTTATTTAGTCTACCTTTTGATTGGATTTGTAGGTTTGCCGGTTTTTTCAAATTTTACATCAGGTCCTGCAAAGTTATTAGGACCGACTGGCGGTTATCTAATTGGATTCATCTTTATGGCTATAATTTCAGGATTTTTTGTTGATAAATTCCCGGGTAAAATCTATATGTATATATTAGGAATGGCGCTTGGAACAATTGTAACATACGCTTTAGGTACAGCTTGGCTGGCGTATCAAGCAAACATGACTTTCGTACAAGCTTTGTTTGCAGGTGTAATTCCATACATCATCGGTGATATTGTAAAGATTATAATTGCAACTGTCTTGGGGTCTACAATAAAAAATCAGGTACAAAGAGCAGGATACCTGTAATTTTTTGAGATTTTAATGACTTAATATATCAAAAGAAAGGCGAAATACTATGGATATCAAAAAATTATCACAAGAAATAATTGAGGGAAGGATATTAAAACGTAACGAAGATTTAAGTTTTTTTGCTACAGAAGATTTAGATGAACTTTGTCAAGGTGCTGACAGTATACGTAAAGCATTATGTGGTGATGATGTCGATTTGTGCTCCATTATTAATGGAAGAAGCGGCAGTTGCAGTGAAAATTGCAAATTCTGTGCTCAAAGCAGCCACCATCATACAGGAATCGAAAACTATAGTTTTTTAGATACGGATATGATTGTAGCTGATTGTAAAAAGCATGCAGATAAAGGAGTACATCGCTATTCTATTGTAACAGCCGGACGGGATTTAAGAGGAAAAGATTTAGAAGCAGCTTGTAATACATATAAAAGAATGAGTGAGGAATGTGATATTGATTTGTGTGCTTCCCATGGGTTGCTTTCTGAAGAAGCTTTTATTGCTTTAAAAGAAAGTGGTGTATCTATGTATCATGAAAATATAGAAACTTCAAAAAGAAATTTTCCTAATGTTTGTACTACTCATACCTATGAAGATAAGATAAACGGAATTAAACTTGCACAGAAATTAGGGTTCAATGTATGTTCAGGCGGAATAATTGGAATGGGTGAATCATTTGAAGATCGTTTGGATATGGCTATTAGTTTAGCGGAATTAGAAGTGAAATCTATTCCGATTAATGCCTTAATGCCAATTAAGGGAACTGCATATGAAAATATTGAACAGCTGACAGAAGATGAAATATTAAGGACTATAGCAATGTTTCGATTTATTAATCCAACAGCCAAGATTAGATTAGCTGCCGGAAGAATTCTTATGAAAGACTCAGGAAAACGGGCTTTCCATGCAGGTGCCAATGCTACTATAACAGGAGATTTATTAACTACATCAGGTAATAATATTGAAGAAGATAAAGAAATGCTGACTAAGATGGGATTTCAAATATAGTGTTAAGTATAAATGCAACTCTTTTTAATTACAAAATCAATTTATTGACAATTTTGCCAATAGTATGTTAATATTAAAATAAAGTAAGAATATTAATATAAAATATTGAGGTAGTGAACTAAATGAATAGGATATCTAATGTTGATAATGTTCCTGAGGAGTATATGTATGACCCTGATTTTCAATCTAAAATGAAAACAGTAATGTTGGGTGATTCTGTAGGAAGCGAAAAAATTTACGTAAATATAGATTTTGTCAAACCTGGTGGTGAAAGTGTAAAGTACCATTCCCATTCGAAACAGGAAGAATTTTTTCTTATAATGAGCGGAGAAGGTATATTGAAAACAGATGGAAAAGAAATACTTATAAAGACAGGTGACATCTTTTCTAAGCCTTCCGGCAAAGGCATTGCACATAAATTTATAAATAGCGGTTCTGAGATATTAAAGATACTTGATATTGGAACTCGAGAAAAAAATGATGTTGCCATATATCCGGATGAGAATATAGTTTTTTTAAGAGATGAGAAATTAGTTTTTAACATTAACGATAGCAACAAAGACTGGACATCAGACCCTAATTAATCTATGATTATCGGTAAAAAATTATGATATGAAAAAAACATATAAAAAACAATAAACGTATACCTTTATTGTTTTTTATATGTTTTTTTGCATTTATGGTTCTGTTATAGAAATTATATGACAATTGAGTCTCAATATATATGTTATCCCCGCCATAAGTATAATTCTACATAAAATGGTAAAATTAATTGTATTAAAAAATTGTGGAGGTTTTGATGAAAGAAGAAATACTATCGCAGCAATATCTCATTTATATAATTACTGCTATTGTCATGGGAAGTTTAGCAAGAATGTTTACAATTGTTCAGGATTACAGGCAGTATCCAAGTTATCCCAATGGATACTTAATAAATCTGGTTACAGGAGTTGTTGCCGCAGGGCTAGGGGCTGTAGCTTTTCCCGCTTTATTATCTAAGAATTTTGCCGCTATTACATTCCTATCTGTAGGGATACAAAATTTCAGAGATGTGAGAAAGGTAGAAAAGGAAAGCTTAAAGGCAATAGATAATAATGAATATACAAGAAGGGGAGATGCTTACATAGATGGTATATCTAAAACTTATGAGTCCAGAAATTATTTTGCTCTTATTGTATCATTAGTTACAGAAATAACCATGCACATTATAAACAGCGAAATAATGATAGTTAATATTCTGGCCGGAGTGATATCTGGTTCAATTATATTTTTTATTTTAAGGAGATTTTCCAAAGGTCACTCTATTGGAGATTTGGCTGAAGTAAAATTAGGTAAAATTGAAGTTCGAGACTCTGATTTATATGTGGATGGTATATTTGTAACCAATTTGTTAGGGACGGATAATTCGAGAAAATTAGTTCAATCTGAAGGTATAGGGGCAGTAATATATCCTAAAAAAGATCATTACAGGATTACTCTGGATAATTACGGACAAAGGCAGGCAATACTTTTTGAAGTCTGTAGGAGGCTTGGAGTTAAGAGATATAATTTCATAAGAAAGCAATTTAGTACAGGAAATATAGCTCTAGCAATAGTTCCTATAATTAAAAATGAAGGGGCTTTAATTGAAACTATAAAAAAAACTCCAATATTAGAAAATGTTAAAAAAAATCGCGAGCTTATGAAAGACCCCCTTGAGAATAAATAAATTTATTAGAAGGAGACAGCGTTATGTCAAAAGAAAAATCTGAAATAATAGCATATATTACGCTAAATAAAAATCGTGTCTTTGGGGGTAATCCATTGATACTTATAGCCAGTGATGTTGAGGAACAGAAATCATTATGCACAGACATTGCAAAGGCAATTAAAGCAAATGTATCACAGCTCAAATGTGGAGATTACATCATAATAAAATGATGGTTAAATATCAATTTACTTACAATCGTTAAAAAAGCGGTTAGGCAAGAATCCGCTTAATCGCTTTTTTATTATAAGTTTATTTTATTTTATCGTTTATATTTTTATTAACTAGATTATTTGTTTTTTTTGATATATAACCTCCTACATATCCATTTTGCCTTGATGTTAAATTCCCTCTGTCTTTTGCTTGAGGGTCAGCTATATTTAATTCTCTTGCAATTTCAGCTTTCATCTGGTCTAAAGCCATTCTCGCCTCTGGAGATATGGTAGTATTTTTATTATATGAATTATGCATCTGAGTTCCTCCATTCTATCTTAATTATTTGTAATATTATTATTTGAAAAAAATTTTTATTTAAACATAATAAATCAAGCTAAAATGTATTAAAATGGAAAAAATAAAATTACATGTAAACTAAAAATATAATATGTAAGTGAAAGATAACACATTTGTTTCTTAGAAATTAGAGTTCATGTAATGTGTAACAAAGTCTGCAAAAACTTTTGCAGACAAATTTTCTGAATTATTATCATACAGCAATATATTTTTAAGTGTAATTACATTTCCACATTCATCGGTTATTGGGTGAAAAAATAACGTTTTGAAATTATTTAAATGAATTTTAGGCAGCATTGTCCAACCAAGTCCTTGAGAAACTAAATCAAGGCTGGCTTCTATTGAATTTACTTGTATTACTTTGTTTAAACTGTTACACTTCAACGTTTTAACACACCAATTTTCAAAGATTTCATCTGGCTCCATAGGTGTGGGCAAGTCATATTTAATCCAAGTCATAGATTTTAGCTGACTGAAATTTAATGGTATTCTTGATACAATACCATAGGGCTCTTCTATTAATATTACACTGGAATCATCGCAAGGCATGTCTTCTCTTCTTATTACAATATCTACTCTGTTATGTTTAATAAAATCTGTCTTTAATTCGCAGCTGGAAAATGTTTTTAAAATAACTTCTATGTTAGGAAATTCATTGCTGAATTTCTTTAATATAGATGCTAAATAATACTTTGCAAACACAGTACTAACATAAATATTAATTTTACCACATAAATCATTATTAATTTTTTTAATTGATACTTTAATATTTTCATAATCCTGTATTGCCTTTTTACTGTAATCTAACAGATACATTCCTTGATTGGTAAAGGAGACACCGTCAGAATATCGGTTTAAAATTTTAATTCCAAG